>Ga0137307_100010_pt1 | contig 54705 bp, 45 predicted proteins | sample NAcewD2O_March_2_FD_97180 | JGI IMG/M metagenome (GOLD analysis project Ga0137307, IMG submission 97180) | Mouse cecal microbial communities from Vienna, Austria - N-Acetylglucosamine amended D2O_March | ecosystem: Host-associated > Mammals > Digestive system > Large intestine > Cecum | place... | reverse complement strand
CGGGCGAGTTGGGCCCGATCTACGGAACGAAACGCGCCAACGGTTTTTCCGTGCGCTGCGTCCAAGAATTCTAGTGAGCGAGCGTAAGCGAGACGAACGCATGATGTTTTATCAAGGGGGCGCTTTAGGGCGCCCCCTTTTTGAATACCGCCTTTAAGGCGGTCGAAAAATTTTTCGATTTTTGGGGTCATTTTTTTGAAAGTTCCCCGAAAAAGACTATTTTTGCTATTGGAAACCACCGGAACCGCGGAGTTTTCGGACTTTTTGGACGTTCTTTCTCGTAATCTTCCGATCGCTATCTTGCAAACGACAAGATAACGCAAGATAAAAATCATAATTATCTTGCGAGCGACGAGAATTATCTTGCCGCTATCTTGTTGGCTGACGACTCTCCCGGTTTTCCAAGGGAATCATCGCGCGAGTCGCCTGCCGCGCCAAAGACGGAGACACTCCGAAGCACCCGGTCCGCTCGACCGATCATCGACCGCCCGGCTTCGCTTCGCCGCCTGCCGCCAGGAAATCCCTCGGAACCCGATACGACAACCACATCCGAAACCGACGACCCCACGCCCGATGATTTCCCGGCAAACGAGAGTTACATGCGCTTCTTCGAAGAAATCGCCCACCGGGAGGATCGGAACGCAAACCAGATCGTTCTCTATCCCGAAGGTCTTTTTTACAAGGCTTACGACCGGTCGGCATTCGCATGCGTGAGCCGGATTTCCACTTTCAAACCATCCAAGAAACGCATCAAGTACTGCGCTCGCGAGATGGCGTCGATAGGGTTTCCGGCCGTGGCGCTCGCCAAGTATTTTCCTGCGGCGCCCGAACCTCTCTCCGATGGACGGATAGAGATAACTCTCGAGGATGACATCGACACGCATGCCTGCGAGACGTGGAAAGCGTCGCTTCCCCTCAAGGAACGACGACCCCGCGGAAGCAGCAAAGCCTATCTCCCGACGCTGGGACGAGGCGAGAAAACAGGCAATCTGTTCGTGCATCCGGCCGACCTGTTACCCGGCACTCCGGTCCTTGCGGCCGGCACGACGGGGCCGAAGCAACCGGTGCAAACGACGGGGGGAAGGGGGGCTGTGGAACAAGGAGCTTTCCGAACCGCCGGGACGGAGACCGACCGGAGCGAGACGACGGGGCCTATGGTGCCCTGCGGCGAGCTGTCCGGATCCGAAGGTGAGCGGTCCGAACCGACTGCTGCCGGCCGGAGATACGGCGCGGAAACGGGCAATGAAAGTCCGGAAGAGAAGCCGGAAAAGACGACGTGGCTGCGGCGTTTGCTACGCAAAATCCGGCCCGATACCGCTCGGGAGGGACTCGGTAAAGCCGAGGGCTCCGGCGCGGGGCGCGGGGAAATGACCGCAAACGGGAAGCTCCTGCTGCCGGCGGACCGCGAAGCCGCGATGGCGATGCTCCGGACGGGGCTGGTCCCGGAAATGGCAATGCTGGCCGACGCGGTGCGGACAAGCGATTGGCAGGCGGCAACGCCGCAAGCGAACGCCTTGGTGACCGGCGCGGCGCGGACCGATGGTTTGACAGCCGCGATGCCGCAGGCTCTCGCCCGACTGGCCGGAGCGGCCGATCCCGCTGCTGCGGGCCGGACGTACCAGCAGCCGGACCCCGGGCGACCGGCCGGCGACCGATCGCAACCCCGCCGCACCGCCCTCCGCAACGAAGGACCTGCGCTTTCCGGGCCGCGGCCCGGAAGCTGCGACGACAACCGGCGTGAAACGAAAGAAGAACGGGTAGTGCGCCTGATCCGCGAATTCCGCCTGGAAGCGGCGACGCCCGTAGAATGTTTATTATTTGTTGCAGACTTGAAAAAAGAGATCGATGGCTATTTATGACAACCTGCCGGTTTTCAAGGCGACCTACGACCTGCTGCTGCAGGTGGTGAAATTCTCGGTCAACATGCGACGCGAAAGCCGCTACACGCTGGGCGAATCGCTCAAGAAAGAGATTTTGGGGCTCTGCATCAGCATCTACCGCGCCAATCTGACCTCCGAAAAGGCGCCTCTGATCGAACAGGCCCGCGAACAACTTGTGCCCGTGAAGCTGCTGGTACGCCTGCTCCACGACACCCAGCAACTCTCGACCAAACAATACGCCCTGCTCTGCGACAACCTGGAGACCATATCCCGCCAGCTGACCGCATGGCAGAAGTATACCCAGAAAGACAAAAACAAGTCCCGCACGCCCGACGCCGAACCCGAAAGCGACGCTCTGGCCGAAGGACTCGAATAAACGATAGAAAACAGCTGTTTTCGACCCGGAACGGTGCGGGCTACGGTTCGTGCCGGTGCGGTGAAGTAGATTCAGCAATCCGCTGACGCAGAGTCCCGGGACGGATTCATCCCCCCGCCCTCCGACCGCTGTCAGTTGTCCATCCCAGATTGTACCGGGGCGCCCGCAAGGTCTCTTCGGGACATTCATTCCAGCGATTGCTCATCACAATTTCGGGCTACCGCCACAACGCGACGGGAGCCTTGGGTGCTGTCGGCACGAACGGCTACTATTGGTGTTCGTCGCCCTTTGCAGCAGACGGAGTCCACGTGTATTGCGGCGGTATCCTTTACTTTCATGCGGCCACCGCGTCGCCTCTGGAGTGGACGAACCGTGCGAACGCTGTTCCCGTGCGCTGCGTCCAGCATCTATCCCGGAACGACTGTTTTTTATCCGGGCTCTTTGACACATTGAGCATTTTTCAACGTTTTCGATAAGCCGAGTGCAGAGCCAAGCTTGCTTGAGCTATGCCGAGGCGAGAAAAGGTGCAAGAAATTGAACGTTTTCGATAAGCCGAGTGCAGAGCCAAGTTTGCTTGAGCTATGCCGAGGCGAGAAAAGGTGCAAGAATTTGAACGTTTTCGATAAGCCGAGTGCAGAGCCAAGCTTGCTTGAGCTATGCCGAGGCGAGAAAAGGTGCAAGAATTCGAACGATAAAAAACAGCTCTCCTCCGACCCGGAATGGCAGAGGCCACGGCTTTTGCCAGTGCGGCCGAGTAGATTCAGCAATCCGCTGTCGGCGTCCGAACGGCGCATCGTCAGCTTTTCATCCCAGGTTAGACCGAGGTTGCGATGCTCCCTCGGAACATCCAATCCAGCGATTGCATATCAAATCCTGCCGCGGGCTACCGCGACCGTGTGGGCACGGGAGCCTTGCTGGCTGTCGGCGCGAACGGCTACGTGTGGTCCTCGTCGACCTTTGCGTCCGGCAATATCAACGCGGGCAACATGGACTTCAACGCGACGTGGGTGAACCCCCTCAATGCGAACAACCGCTCCAACGGTTTTTCCGTGCGCTGCGTCCAGCATCTATGCGGAAGCTGCTTTTTATCCAAAAGTATGATACCGAAAACGGCTTGTCACCCCGAGTGGCGCAGGCCACGGTTTGCGCCAGAGCGGTCGATAGATTCCGCAATCCGCTGGCGGTCCTCCATCCCGGAATCCGTCAGTTTTTCATCCCAGTTTGCGCCGGGGCGACTACAGAGCATCCCCCGCGCATTCAAACCAGCGATTGCCACAACATAGCTACGGGCTACCGCCACAACGACACGGGAGCCCTGGCGAGCGTCGGCGCGGGCGGCTACGCCTGGTCCTCGTCGTCCTATGCTGCCGGCAATCACGGCGCGGGCTTCCTGGACTTCTACGCCAGCTACGTGTACCCGCTGCACAACGCCTATCGGGCAGCGGCTCTTTCCGTGCGCTGCGTCCAGCATCTGCGGCCGTTTTCTTACCTGGATTTCCTGCCGGACGGCACGGGAAACAGCTCTCCGACCCGGAGTGACGGCGGTCAAGGCCTCTGTCAGAGCGGTGGATAGATTCCGCAATCCGCTGACCGCATCCCGAAGGCGAGGTCAGCTATGCAACCCAGATCACCCCATAGCACCTCTATGGGACGATCAGACCAGCGATTGCTACAAATACGGGGCTGCGGGCAACCGCAACCGTGAGACGGGAGCCTTGGGCGGCGCCGGCACGAACGGCGAGTACTGGGGCTCGTCGTCGAACGCCGCCGGCAACATCAACGCGAGCTCCGTATACTTCATTGCAAGCACAGTGAACCCTTTTGGCAACCCGAATCGGGCGAACGGCTACTCCGTGCGCTGCGTCCAGCATCTATACGAGCTGATTCATGCCGTGGAACCGGCGCGATTTACCCGAAGATAGAACCGAACCGACCGGATCCGGAGTGGCCCGGGCCAAGGCTCTGGTCAGCGTGATCGCAGATTCCGCAATCCGCTGGCGGTGTCACGACTGCCAGCTATGTATCCCAGATCGTACCGGAGCGACCCGCGAAGCTCTCCGGAACGCTCAATCCAGCGATTGCTGCCTATTGCTGCGGGCTACCGCCACCGTGACGGCGGAGCCTTGACGAACGTCGGCGCCGAGGGCGACGTCTGGTGCTCGTCGACCTATGCGTCCGGCAATATCAACGCGGGCTTCCTGAACTTCAACGCGACGTGGGTGAACCCGCTGAACAACACGAACCGGGCGAACGGTCTTTCCGTGCGCTGCGTCCAGCATCTGCGTGTGAGGGGAGGCGGCTTCTATTGACGGGCAAGACCCGGCCGCAAACAGCTAACCGACCCCGAGCGGCGCAGGCCACGGTTTGTGCCGGAGCGGTCGAGCAGATTCCGCAATCCGCTGACGGCGCTCCGCACGACTGCTGCCAGCTATTCATCCCAGATCGTACCGGAGCGACCCGCGAAGCTCTCCGGAACGCTCAATCCAGCGATTGCCACACCACGTTTCGGCTGCTGCGGGCTACCGCCACCGTGACGGCGGAGCCTTGACGGGCGTCGGCGCCGAGGGCGGCGTCTGGTGCTCGTCGACTTCTGCGTCCGGCAATATCTACGCGGGCTTCCTGCACTTCGGCGCGGGCGGCGTGAGCCCGCTGTACTACACGTCCCGGGCGTACGGTCTTTCCGTGCGCTGCGTCCAGCATCTGCAAAGCTGTTTCCGACCCGTCCGAAGCGGCAAGAACTCTCCGACGAACGGCTCTCCGGGACCCGGAGTGACGGAGGCTACGGCTTCGGTCAGAGCGGTCGGGTAGATTCCGCAATCCGCTGGCGGCGGTTCGCACGCCAGCTCTGCATCCCAGTCTGTGCCGGAGCTGCCGAACTCCTCCGGGACATTCAATCCAGCGATTGTTATGAAACCCCTGCTGCGGGTTACCGCAACCGTGAGACGGGTGCTTTGGGCGGCATCGGCACCGAGGGCAACTACCGGTCGTCGTCGACCGCTGCCTCCGGCAGTGTCAGCGCAGGCAACTTGAACTTCACTGCGGGCAACGTCAACCCGCTGAATGGCTGGTACCGTGCGAATGCCTACTCCGTGCGCTGCGTCCAGCATCTACCCCTGGAAGCCGTTCGACTCGGAGAGCGGCCGGACGGCCAAGACCCTGAATGGCGGAGGTCACGGCTTCTGTCAGCGCGGTCGCAGATTCCGCAATCCGCTGGCCGGGCCGTGAGGCGCCGACCAGCTGTTCATCCCAGATTGTCCCGGGGCGACCTCGGAAAGAACTCCTCGGGACGATCAATCCAGCGATTGCCGGAAAACCGGGTGCTGCGGGCAACCGCAACCGTGAGACGGGAGTCTTGGCGGGCATCGGCGCGGCCGGCTACTACTGGTCTTCGTCGCCGCGGTCTGCCGGCGAGATCTACGCAGCCAACCTGGACTTCAACGCGAGCAACGTGAACCCGCTTGGCTGGAACAACCGTTCCAACGCCTTTTCCGTGCGCTGCGTCCAAGCATCTGCAAGGCCGTTCCTGCCCGCCCGACGGGGGAATCCCTAAAAAACAGCTTTTTCTACGGCCCGGAGTGGTGGAGGCCACGGCTTTTGCCAGCGCGGCCGGGTAGATTCAGCAATCCGCTGACGATGCCCCGAAAACATGGTCAGCTGTACATCCCAGTCTGCGCCGGAGCGGCTCTGCCAGCCCCCTTCGGCACATTCAAACCAGCGATTGCGGCTCACTTCTCGCTACGGGCAACCGCAACCGTGAGACGGGAGCCTTGACGAGCGTCGGCGCGAGCGGCTTCGCCTGGTCCTCGTCACCCAACGCCTCCGGCAGCGTCAACGCGGGCAACCTCGGCTTCGATGCCACCGTAGTGAACCCGCTGAACAACAACAACCGGGCGAACGGTTTTCCCGTGCGCTGCGTCCAGCATCTACGGAGAGCTGTTTTATTTAATTTCTGTCGACTATCCCATACAAACTGCCATTCTGCTGCGAAAAGACGCTCAAACACGCTGAAAAACAGCTTGCCGGCCCGGAATGGCCGGGGTCAAGGCTCCGGCCAGCGAGGTCCGCAGATTCCGCAATCCACTCACCGACCGCCGTGCGGCCTGTGAGTTGTACATTCCGGTCTGTCCTGGAGTTGCTGCCGAACTCCTCCGGAACACCCAATCCAGCGATTGTCCCGGGTGCTACGGGCAACCGCAACAACGCGTCGGGAGCCTTGGTGAGCGTCGGCACGTGGGGCGCCTACTACGCTTCGTCGCCTCTGCTTGCGGGCAATGTCAACGCGAGCCATTTGGCTTACGGTTCGGGCGACCTGCACCCGCTGAACAACGCGAACCGGGCTAACGCCCTTTCCGTGCGCTGCGTCCAAGCATCTGCGAAGCTGTTTTAATCGTTTCCGCAACCGGAGAATGCGGCGCTCGGAAACGGATTCCCCCGACCCGGAGTGGCGGAGGCTACGGGCTTTTGCCAGCGCGGTTGTAGATTCCGCAATCCGTTGCCGGCATCCGCGACGGGCCGGTCAGCTATGCACTCCAGCCTGCGCCGAAGCAACGTAACATATCCTCGGCGCATTCAACCCAGCGATTGCGCCAATGCCTGCTGCGGGCTACCGTCACACGCTGACGGGAGCTGTTGGCGGTGTCGGTGGCGAGGGACTCTGCTGGTCGTCGTCGTCCTTTGGCGGTTCGGGCAACTCGTACGATGCCGGCTACCTGTACTTTCATTCGGACCGTTTGGACCCGCTGAATGCGAACAATCGGTCCTACGGTTTCTCCGTGCGCTGCGTCCAGCATCTACGCGGAATCGTTTCCGACGCCTGCGCTCCTGCAAACTACCCGATAAAAAACGCTCCCTTGACCCTGAATGGCGGAGGCTACGGCTTCTGTCAGTGCGGTCGGTAGATTCAACAATCCACTGACGGCCTTGTTCGATCATGGCATCAGTTGTTCAACCCAGTCTGCTCCGGAGTTGGCCTCTGCGCCTGCTCCTCCGGAGCATTCACTCCAGCGATTGTTTCCGATGCCTGCTGCGGGCTACCGCCACGAGTCGTCGGGAGGTTTGGCGAACGTCGGCACGTGGGGCCTCTGCCATGCCTCGTCGTCCTATGCTGCCGGCAGTATCAATTCGGCCTACTTGAACCTGAACGCGGACAACGTGAACCCGCTGAACAACGCGAACCGGGCATCGGCTCTTTCCGTGCGCTGCGTCCAGCATCTACGAGGGCTGTTTTTTTATCCTTTTCCGATCGTAATACGGCACATCCCGGTCCGGAATGGCGGAGACCAAGGTCCCGGTCAGCGAGGCCGAGTAGATTCCGCAATCCGCTGGCGCTACCGCGTCAGCTGTGCATGCCAGTCTGCACCGAAGCGGCCGGAGCGCTCCTGCGGTGCACCCAATCCAGCGATTGCATGACGTGCTCCTGCTGCGGGCTATCGCAGTGCGGGAGCGGGAGCCTTGACGGCCGTCGGCACGGAGGGCAACTACCGCTCTTCGTCCCCCTTTGCGGCCGATGGCGCCAACGCCAGCCGTGCGGGCAACCTGAACTTCAACGCGACGTGGGTGAACCCGCTGAACAACGCTACGCGAGCCTCGGCCCTTTCCGTGCGCTGCGTCCAGCATCTACTGCTGTTTTATGATCTTTTTTGACTATATTTGGAACCGAATAGAGTATTCGGAGCAAAAACGGCTCCCGGCCCCGAGTGGTGCGGACTACGGTCCGTGTCAGAGCGGCCACAGATTCAGCAATCCACTGGCTCGGCCGGATAACCGCCGCGAAGAAGCCAGTTGTCCATTCCAGCCTGCACCGAAGCCGTTGCGTCTCTTCGGTGCATCCAATCCAGCGATTGCGCTTGGGCCTGCTACGGGCTACCGCGTCAACACGACGGGAGCCTTGGCTGACGTCGGCGCGAACGGCCACTGGTGGTCCTCGTCGTCCTACGCCTCGGGCAACCTCCATGCAGGCAGTTTCTTCTGCGACGCAAGTCGCATGAACCCGTTGAATAACGACAACCGGGCCAACGGCTTCTCCGTGCGCTGCGTCCAGCATCTGTGCGGAGCTGTTTTACCTAATTATTTAACGATACCCTATGAACGAAAAACTTTTGACTGATGTTTTCCGGGCCTACTACGATGCCCGCGAAAACAAGCGGAACACCCTCAGCCAACTGCGTTTCGAGATGGACCTCGAAGCCAATCTGATCGAACTCTTCCACGAGATCGACGAACGCCGCTACAAGGTGGGCCGCAGCATATGCTTCATGACCAACGTACCGGTCAAACGCGAAATCTTCGCGGCCGATTTCCGCGACCGTGTGGTGCACCACCTGCTGTGCAACTATGTAGCCCCGCTTTTCGAACGCACCTTCATCACCGACAGCTACTCCTGCCGCAAGGGCATGGGCACCCATTTCGGCATTGCGCGCCTGGAACACCACATCCGCTCGTGCTCGAACAACTTCCAATGGAAATGCTACCTGCTGAAACTTGACATACAAGGCTATTTCATGAACATCAACCGGCAGATACTTTTCAATATTATCATGGAGAAACTCGACCGCTTTGCCAAACGCCGTGCTTTCGACGGCAAGACCTGGGAAGAGTATCTCGACTACGATCTGGTGCGCTATCTGTCCCGCGAAATCGTGTTCAACGACCCGACCGAGAACTGCGAAGTGCGCGGCACGCAGCGCCAATGGATCGGACTGCCCCGCTCGAAGAGCCTGTTCCACACGCCCGACGGCTGCGGCCTGCCCATCGGCAACCTGACGTCGCAACTTTTCAGCAACGTTTACCTGTCGAAACTCGACGACTTCATCAAACGGACCCTGCGGATGAAACATTATGGCCGCTATGTCGACGACTTCTACATTGTCGGCACCGACAAAGCCAAGCTGATGCAGCTGGTGCCCATCATCCGCAATTTCCTGAAAGATGAACTGGGCCTGATGCTGCATCCCGACAAGATTTATCTACAGGAAGTGACCAAAGGAGTCAATTTTCTGGGAGCCAACATCAAACCCTATCGCCGCTACCTTGTGAACAAGACCAAGCGCCGGATCAACCGCCAGATGCGGAGCGCCGAACACCGCCCCGCGAGCATGATGGTGGCTACGGTCAACTCCTACCTGGGCTACATGCGGCATCTCAACTGCCAGAACTACACGCGCAAACTGATCGAACGCAACCAATGGCTGCTTGAGAAGGGCTACTTTACGCCCTACTATCGCAAGTTCGTACCCTTCAAGAAGACGAAGGAAGAAGCCAAGAAAGAGATGCGATGAAAAAGCCGGGGCGGCCAGACGGCCGCCCCGAATGCTGTTACCTGGCGTTGTAGGCTTCGAGCGCCTTGCGCAAGACGAGCAGCGCCCGCTCGAGGTCCTCCTTCTTGAGGACGTAGGCGATGCGCACCTCGTTGCGGCCATAGGCGGGATCGGAGTAGAAGCCCGATGCCGGAGCCAACATGACGGTTTCGTTCTCGTAGCTGAACTCCGAGAGGCACCAGGCGCAGAACTTGTCGCAGTCGTCGACCGGCAGCCGTGCGACCGTATAGAAAGCGCCCATGGGGATGGGCGAGTAGACGCCCGGAATGCGGTTCAGACCGTCGATCAGGCATTTGCGCCGCTCGATGTACTCCTCGTAGATTTCGGTGCTGTAGCTGCGCGGTGCGTCGATCGAAGCCTCGGCGACCAACTGACCCAGCAGCGGGGGAGAGAGGCGCGCCTGGCAGAACTTCATGACGGCGTCGCGCACCGCCTTGTTCTTGGTGATGAGCGCCCCGATGCGGATGCCGCACTCGGAGTAACGCTTCGACACCGAATCGATCAGCACCACGTTCTGCTCGATGCCCTCGAGATGGCAGGCCGAGATGTAGGGCGATCCTGTGTAGATGAACTCGCGGTAGACCTCGTCCGAGAAGAGGAAGAGGTCGTATTTCTTCACCAAGTCGCGGATGCGGTTCATCTCGCGCCGTGAGTAGAGATAACCTGTCGGATTGTTGGGGTTGCAGATGAGGATGCCGCGCGTGCGGGGATTGATGAGCTTCTCGAACTCCGCCACGTCGGGCAGGGCGAATCCCTGCTCGATCGACGAGACGACCGGACGGATGGTGGCGCCGGCCGAGATGGCGAACGCCATGTAGTTGGCATAGGCGGGTTCGGGCACGATGATCTCGTCGCCGGGGCTCAGGCACGACATGAAAGCGAACAATACGGCCTCGGAACCGCCCGTGGTGACGATGATGTCGTCGGGCGAGAGTTTGATCTGATACTGCTCGTAGTAGCCGGCGAGCTTCTCGCGCAACGATCTGTAGCCGTCGCTGGGGCTGTACTCCAGGATCGTGCGGTCGATCTTCTTCAGCGCGTCGAGCCCCACCTGCGGGGTCGGCAGGTCGGGCTGGCCGATGTTGAGGTGATAGATCTTGACGCCTCGTGCGCGTGCGGCTTCGGCCAGCGGCACGAGTTTGCGGATCGGAGAGGCCGGCATCAGCTCGGCGCGTTGCGAAAGCTTGGGCATGGGGTTATTCGATTTCTACCGTGGAACGGAACTTCACGACTTTGCGGGCCGGAATCTTCACGGCGGCACCCGTACGCGGATTGCGGCCCACACGCTCGGTTTTGTGCTGGATGCTGAACGTACCCAGTCCCGTGATCGTCAGTCGGTCGCCTTCGCGCAACGTGCGGTTCGTGATCCGGATCATGGCGTCGACCGCCTTGCGGGCTTCGAGCCGGGTCATGTTGGAGTCGAGGGCGACGGCTTCGACGAATTGCGTTTTGTTCATAGGGCGGGTGTCGTGAAGTGGAACTTGGCTCCCGACGACGGCCCGGAAACGGCCCGGAACGGACATCGCGGCACGGAAAACCGTGCCGGACGGACCGGGGCGCGGCCGGACAATCGTTGAGCTACCGCAAAGTTATGGAATTTTCGCAGATTCGGGAATTTTCTGCCGAAAATCCGCTTCGTCGCCGGCTCTTTGTTTCGGGACGACCGGGCCCGGCCGTCCCCGTTTGCGGCACGAACATTTGGCAGAATCGAAAATACATGTTACTTTTGCTCCCGGAAAGATGGCAGAGTGGTCGATTGCGGCGGTCTTGAAAACCGTTGAACTGCAAGGTTCCGGGGGTTCGAATCCCTCTCTTTCCGCTTCCGAAGATTGCGCGGCAGAACATCAGTTCTGCCGTTTTTTTGTCGGCGCCGGCCTTGGAAAACAATTTTTCAGCCCGGCGCCGACTTTTTCGCTCGCTCCGCTCGGCGCAATCTTCTTTCAGGAAAAGGCCCTGCTCACAAATAACAGGGGTTGCGGGACGAAATGAATTCTTAATTTTCAACGGTCGTCCCGCGAGTGCTTCGCACTTCGAATCCCTCTCTTTCCGCCGGAAAGGATTGCAACGGCAGGACGTGAGTTCTGCCGTTTTTTTGTTGGTTCCGGCCCCGGAAAACCGATTTTCGAATCCATGCCGACTTACTTTTATCATGGTAAATCATTCGTGACATGGGGCTGGACTTGAAATTAAGATAATATCTCCTTAAAAAAAGGTTCGGCGAGAGATACGCTGATACCAATTCTTACAAAAAAGTAACTATCTGACTTATAGGTGTCTACTTGATAACAATTGTTGTTTGTCTTATATTTGCACTCGAAAGGTAATTTACAATCTTTCAGAAACTATTAAGATAACTACAAAAAACGATTCCATGAAAGAGATTCGGATGATTGCGTCGGGTGCAAATTTCAATGCGGTCGATGCGGGCAAATTCAGCGAATTGGGCGACTATCTTCTGGAACTCGGCCCCGAAATCAAGATTCCGGGCAAGGTGTTCGGAGGTGCGGCCGCCGGTACGACGGGCAGTGAATTTTCGTTTCAGCTCTTCCGGCCGGGCACCGAAACCGGATTCCTTCACACGCACAAAGCGCATGAAGAACTCTACTTCTTCCTTTCCGGCACGGGCGAGTTCCAGGTCGACGGCAAGGTCCTCCCGGTAGCCGAGGGCAGCGTGGTGCGGGTGGCTCCCGCGGGCCGGCGTTCGGTGCGCAACAACGGCACGGCACCTTTGGCGATGCTCTGCGTGCAGTACCGGGCCGGCACCTTCGGCGCCGATGATGCCGCTGACGGCGAGATTCTGAACGAAGCGGTGAAGTGGTGACGCTCTGTCCTGCCGGAAAGCGTCTGCGACCCGCTGCTGCGCAGGGTGTCGCCAAGCCGAATTTTTTCCGGGCCGTCCGACAGATCGGACGGCTTTTTTCGCTTCGGTAGGGAGGATTCGAAAAATTATTCCTATCTTTGCCGCCGCAAAGGTTTTCCCGAGCGCCTGCGGCGCGACGGAATGAAAAGGGAATGCAGTGAGAATCTGCGACAATACCCGTTGCTGTGAGTTCCGGCTCCCCTCGAAGGAGCGAAAAGGTTCTGCAACCAGCCACTGGCCCCGGGCCGGGAAGGCGCAGAAAAGGAACAAGTCAGAAGACCTGCCGATGCGCCATGGGATTTGCTGCCTGCGGGAGTACGGGCGAGAATCGAAACAGCGACCGGTCCGCCGCCCCGACAATGCAGGCGGCAATCCAGCAAGAAGCCGTTTTGATTTTTCGTTGCGCCGTGTTCCCCGAAGGACACGGCCGAATTTTTTTTTTGTACGAACTCAAATAAACGGAAAAGCAATGAAAAATCTCTTCAAACTCCTGCCTTTCGTGCTGCTGGCCCTCGGGCTGACGGCCTGCGACAACAACGACGATCCCGAATACACGCTGCGTGTGCTGACGTTCGAGGACCGAGACTACAAAGGCACCGACAACGGCGGCAAGGGCTTCGCCGACTGGTCGTCGCTCATCGACGCCAAGGAATACGACGGCGCCCTGCTTTACCCCAAGGACGAGGGCGGCACGTGGATCTACAACTGGAACGACGCGGACAACACGTTCCTTGCGTCGCAGTTCGCCGACAGCCAGGGCGACCGGCAGTTCTGGGGCGGCGGTCACGCCGTGTCGAACTACGTGGAAACCGACATCGTCCAATGCGACTATACGCGACAGCTTTCGGTCTGCTTCGAGGCTAACGGCGGCCACAACGGTTCGAAGAATTTCTGCATCCACAACGGCGCGAACGACGACGTGGCGAAACAGCCCTCGTTCCGCTTCATGGACGGCAGGGAGCGCGTCGTGGACCACATGTGGGTGGTCAACACGAGCTATGCGCTCAACAGCATCAAGAACGGCGACTGGAGCGGCGGCCCCTTTGCCGAGGGCGATTGGCTGAAAATCGTGGCTACGGGTCTCAACGCCGCCGGCACGCAGACGGGCACCTGCGAATTCTACCTGGCCAAAGACACCGACATTGTTGCCGACTGGACCCGGTGGGACCTTTCGTCGCTGGGCAAGGTGGCCCGGATCGCCTTCACGATGGAGGGTTCGCGCACGGGCGAATGGGGGCTCAATACGCCTGCTTATTTCGCCTATGACGACGTGGCTGTCCGTTTTGAATAGCGCATGGCTTCCATGATGAGATTCGCCTGTCTGGCAGGTTTGGCCGTGGCGCTGATCGTGTCGTCGTGCAACCGCGACGACACGATCACCACCGACAGCCCGCCCCGCATCCTGCTCGACGATGCGTCGGGCGTCTACACCGTCAAGACGGGGCGCGAGCTGGAGATCGCCCCCCGCTACGAATATGCCGGCTACGCCTCTTTCTGCTGGACGCAGGAGGGATGCGTCATCGGTACCGAACCTACGCTGCTCTACCGTGCCGGGAGCGTCGGCACGGCCTTCGTCCGCATCGAGGTGACCGCTTCCGGCGGCACCGCTTGCGAGGAGCTGCGCATTGAGACCGTGGAGCTCGAAATCCCGGTCGTTTCGCTGCCCGAGGCGGGCCGGGAGTGCACGATCGCGGCGGGCAGCGAGCTACGGTTGTCGCCCGCCGTGGCCCGTACGTCCATCCCTACGCGTTATGTTTGGAGCGTCGATGGCCGCGAAGTGTCCGACGAATGCAACTATACTTTTCGGAGCGACGAGACGGGCTCTTTCCGCCTGCGCTTCACCGCGTCGAACGACGACGGCGAAACGAGCGTCGAAACGAGCGTTAAGGTCTGCGCGCCGGACGAGCTGCCTTTCTCCTGGAGTTTCGCCGCCACGGAATACCGCATGGCTGCCGGGCGCACGATCCGCCTGACACCGCTCGACATCGCACGCACGCAGGGTGTCGTCTTCACCTGGACACAGGAGGGCGCCGTCTTGCAGCAGGGGGCCGAACCGGCCTTGTGTTTCGCATCGTCGGAGCAGGGCATCCACCGCGTGGTCGTCACCGCTTCGGGCGGCGAAGGCGAAAGCTCGTTCACCGTTTCGCAGGAGCTGACCGTCGAGGTCTGCGCTCCCGAGGGAACCTACCGGCGACCCTGCACTGCTGCAAGTTCGGCGGTCGCCGCACGGGTCTATGAATATTTGCCGGCTCCGGGGCAGTTCGTCAATGAAAACTACAGCGCCGGCACGATGGCGGAGGCCTGCGCCTGGGCCGAACGCCAGCTGGCCAAGCCGAACGCTTTCGTGTCGCTGGGCGCTTTCGGCGGCCGCATTGTCGTAGGTTTCGACCACAGCGTCGGGTGTACGGGCGGCTACGACCTGGCCATAGGCGGCAATTCGTTCGCCACCTCCTCCGAGCCGGGGATCGTCTATGTCATGCAGGACGAGAACGGCGACGGCCTGCCCAACGACACCTGGTACGAACTGAAAGGTTCCGAATACGGCAAATCCTCGACCTGGCAGGAATATGCCGTCACCTACTATCGGCCCACCGCCCCCGGCATGGGCGTGGCCTGGCGCGACAACCGGGGCGGAAGCGGCACGGTCGACTACCTGAATTTCCACACCCAGGACACCTACTATCCCGCTTGGGTCGACAGCGAGAGCTACACCCTGCGCGGCACGCGGCTCGAAGCACGCAACTATTTCGACGGGCAGGACTGGATCAATCCGCCCTACGAATGGGGTTATGCCGACAATTTCAGTTCGGTCGACCGGCCCGACGACGATCCCAACGTTGAAGCGGCTGCCAATGTCAACCGCTTCCGCATAGCCGACGCCGTGCGGTTCGACGGTCGCCCGGCCCGGCTACAATATGTCGATTTCGTGATGGTGCAGACGGGCGTCCAGGCCAAAAGCGGCAATCTGGGCGAATCATCGACCGAAGTGTGCGATTTCCGCGACTGCAATTGTCAGGAGTAGCGCACTCCCGAGGTCCGATATTTGCATCGCCCGCAGGCGGTGCAAATATCTTTTATCATGAAACATACGTTTCCTGCCGGGCAGATTTTCCCGCCTCGGCACAGCTTAAGCAAGTTCCGCTTCGCTCTTGGTTTGTCGAAACGATGCCTGCTTCTGCTGGCGTTGCTGCTGGCAACTCCCTGTCTGGCTCATTCGGGCAAGGCGCGTTACCACGTCATCGTCGATACCGACGGTGCCCCTGACGACCTGCGCGCCATCTGCCTGCTTCTGGGCAACCGCGAGGTCGAAGTGCTCGCCCTCACCGCTTCCGAGGGCGCCCAAAGTCCGAAGCGCACCGCCGCATGTCTCTGCGCATTGCTCCGCCACTTCCACCACGAGGGCATTCCCGTCGGTTGCGGCCGGCCCACCGGTGCGGAGGCTCCCGCGTGGCGTGCGCGGGCCGGGCAGGTGGAGTGGGGCCATGTCGAACAGGCGGATTGTCCCGAGGCCTGCGACTTGCTGGCCGCGACCATCGAAGGCGAAGAGGAGACGGTGACGCTCGTGGCGCTCGGCTCGCTCACCAACATCGACGCCTTGTGCTCCGCGCGCCCCGATCTGAAGGAGCGCATCGCCCGCATCGTGTGGTACAACGACTGCATCCGGCCGCTCGAAGGCGCCAACTACCGGGCCGATCCCGCGGCGGCCTGCCGGGTGCTGGCCAGCGGCATCCCCACGGCGATGGTCTCTTCGATCCGGCCGGTCCCGATCTCTGCCGCGTGGATCGATTCGGTGGCTACCGTGGCCACGCCCTATGCCCGGCGCATTGTGACCACGCATCGCTGCCTGCCGCTCTCGCAGTCGATTGCAGAGAGCCATCTCGGTGCCTGGGACGACCTGGCGGCGCTCTATCTGTTCCATCCCGAGCTTTTCGACCGGAAACAACTCACCTACAACGTCTCGGCGTGCACGTTCCGCGATCCGGAGTGCTTCTGTTCGTCGATGCTTCCGCTGCTGCGGGGCAAGCCCGATGCCGAGAGCCGTGTTTTCTACGGATTTCCCACCGATGCGGTCTGCTACGCTCGTGACGTCGAGCCGATCATCGACCAGGCCATCGCGCTTTATGGTCCGAGCGAATGGCGCGCATGCGTGCTGACCAACGAACTGCACGGCCACCTGGGCATCTACGCTACCGTCGGGGTCAAGATGGGTATCCGGGCCCGCGAGTATTTCAACATCGGGGTCGACGACATCGAGGTGACGACCTACGCCGGGCATACGCCGCCGGTGAGCTGCATGAACGACGGGCTGCAGGTCGGTACGGGGGCTTCCGTGGGGCATGGACTGATCCGTGTGGCGGCGGTCGACGCGCCGCAGCCCGAAGCGCTTTTCCGGTTCAAGGACAAGACGATCCGGCTGCGGCTCAAACCCGAATACGCCGAGCGGATCCGGCGCGACGTCCGCCGCGGTGTCGAACTTCACGGCGATCGGACGGAGGCTTACTGGCAGTATGTCCGCGAACTTGCGCTTCACTATTGGCTCGATTTCGACCGTCACGAGATATTCGAGCTGGAGCCCGTGACCGGGACCGCCTGAAAAGAGTTGTCGCATCGGCCGGGCGCCGGGCGAGGGGCAGTCGGCGCACAGCGATTTTTTTATGGCCCCCGGACACATTCCGGTCGCAACTATTCCCGGACGGATTGTCGGAACAAGTAGTTTCCCGCATGGGAACTGCGTATGAATCCGCATTGCCGCCCGGAAACAAAAAAACTGCAAACATCATGTTTGCAGTTTTTTGCTATTCCAGTTCTTTGGCGGAGAGAAGGGGATTCGAACCCCTGAAACGCTTTTGACGTTTACTCGCTTTCCAGGCGGGCCAGTTCAACCACTCCTGCACCTCTCCAATCGGAGCCCAAAAGTAGGCAAACTTTCTCAAATCTGCAAAAAACCGACGAACTATTTGCGGCTCACCCGTTTTATTCGCCCTTTGCAGGGCGGCAGCCGCAGCGGCACCCCTCCCGGCAGCAAGCCCATGGAATTATGTCGCATGACTTTTTCGTGCTATCTTCGCTTCCGGCAACTTCACACCCGGAGTGACAGGGGTTAGGGCTCTTGTCAGCGAGGTATGTAGATTCAGCAGTCCGCTGGCGGTGTAATGGCGCGGGAGGATTAAAGGAATTTGTTGTTTACGGGGTAACTCGCAAAGTTGCGCGAGCCGCAGCCGAGTTCGGTTTTGAGAGCAGTGTTGGAGATATTTTCGTGCCGAAGCCGGCGGAGCGAGTTTTGCGAGCCTCCGCATGGCGGGGCTTCGGCTCGCACGGCTGAAGCCGGATTGTATTTCTACAAACCGCAGTCGCCCGAGCATCTTTTCTCTTTACCTACTCGCGTTGCCGCCAGTTGCTTATTCCAGTCTGCTGCGGAGTTTGCGAACAATTCAGTAGTTTGTCATTCTGAGGAGACCATCGGCCGACGAAGAATCTGTAACCTTGCCCAAAATAGATTCTTCGATGACAATTATGGCAGGCATGTCCCGCAGGCTCTTTCTGATACGGAAGACCTTGCGCCCGGGGCCGGCTCGCGCCCACAGGCGCGACCCCCGCAGCCGGCCCGGGCGAGCACTTGAATGAGTTCCCGAACGGAAATGATTCAATGCAAAGACAGCATTGTCATTCTGAGGAGATCGGAAGATCGACGAAGAATCTGTAACCTTTCCCCAAATAGATCCTTCGCTTACGCTCAGGATGACAAAGTAAGTCTGTCGGGGATTCGGTCGCAGCCTGCGGGGCACGCTTGCGGGCCTCCGCCGGCCAAGGCTGCGGCCCGCACGGCTCGAAGAGCCGAACGACACACCGGCAATCGTAACAAAAACCATTGTTCCGCACTCTCCGCCGCATTCCTTTGAGCGATTGCTTATCAGCGCCTGCTGCGGGCTACCGCCACGAGTCTTCGGGAGACTTGGCGCGCGTCGGCACGTGGGGCGCCTACTATGCGGCGGCGTCTTGCGGTGCCGGCAGTCACGGTTCGGGTTTCTTTCGCCTGGGCACGGACTACATGGGCCCATTGAGCGTTGCGACCCGCGCTTCGGCTCTTTCCGTGCGCTGCGTCCAGCATCTGCAGAAGTTGCTTTTTATGCCGGTTTCGTCTGCGGCATGTTGCTATGCGTCGATTGCTGAAAGATTTTTGCTTACTTTTGTAAACCGACGATTGTTTCGGTGTTTGAATTCAACTTGGTTAGCATCTCTTGGCCGGCCGGAATCGCGTCTGCGCCGCATGCTATCCGAAAGTACGAACCATGGACAGAACGACTTTGCGGGATGCTTTGTGTCCCGAGTGCCCGATCCGCAATGTGCTGGCTCGGCTGGGCGACAAATGGTCGCTGCTGGTGATCTACACCTTGGACCGCTCGCCGTCGATGCGTTTCGGCGAGTTGCTGCGTGCCTTGCCCGACATCTCGCAGAAGATGCTGACCGTGACCCTGCGCATGCTGGAGGAGGACGGTTTCGTGACGCGCAGCGTCTATCCCGAGATTCCGCCCCGGGTAGAATACGCCCTTACCGAACGTGCGCGGTCGCTCCTGCCGCATGTCAATGCCCTGATCGGTTGGGCGGCCGAAAACATGGAGGCGATCCTGGCCGACCGGCAGCGGGTGCGCAGCGAAAACCGGTAGTCGCTGCGAGCCGTTACTCCTTTTCCAACAGCTGCATCTGCTGGCGGATCGATTCTTCGTGGATGAATTGCAGTACGGTGCGCATGAATTCGCGGTCCATTCCCAACTCTACGGCTTGTGCCGCACGCCGCGCCAGCAACTCCTCGTAACGTTGCGCCTGCAGCACCGGCATGGCGTGTTCTTTCTTGTATCGGCCGATTTCGCGCGATACGCTCATCCGGTCGGCCAGAAGTTCGACGAGCCGGTCGTCGAGTTTGTCGATCTTCGCACGCAGCTCGTTGAGGTTTTCGGTCGTGACGCTCGTTTCGCGGATCACCAGGTTGCGCAGTATCTCGGCGAGGGCTCGGGGCGTGACCTGCTGGGCCTTGTCGCTCCACGCTTCGTCGGGCGCACGGTGCGCTTCGATGAAAAGTCCGTCGAATCCCAGGTCCATGGCCTGCTGCGAGAGCGGCGCGATGAGTTCGCGTTTGCCGCCTATGTGGCTCGGGTCGCAGTAGACGGGCAGCTGCGGATAGCGCCGGCGCAGTTCGATGGGGATGGCCCACATCGGATGGTTGCGGTAGATGCTGCGGTCGATCGACGTGAAACCGCGGTGGATGACTCCCAGACGTCGGATTCCGGCGTTGCCGATGCGTTCGACGGCTCCGATCCACAGCTCCAGGTCGGGGCTCACGGGATTCTTGACCAGCACCGGCACGTCGTGGCCCCGCAATGCGTCGGCGATCTCCTGCACGGCGAACGGGTTGGCCGCCGTGCGGGCGCCGATCCACAGCAGATCGACCTCTGCGGCGAGGGCCGCTTCGACATGGGCGGGGGTCGCCGCTTCGGTCGCGACATACATGCCCGTCTCGCGTTTTACGCGTTGCAGCCACGCGATGCCCGCCGTGCCTACGCCCTCGAAGCCTCCCGGTTTGGTGCGGGGTTTCCAGAGTCCGGCGCGGAAGATGCGGACCCCTTCGGCGGCCAGTTGCCGGGCGCTGGCGAGCACTTGTTCTTCGGTCTCGGCGCTGCACGGACCGGCGATGACGAGCGGGCGGCGGCTTTCGACGCCCGGCAGCAGGGTGGGGGGGGTGTCGTTCATGGGTCTCGGTATCAGAGGGTGGGGTTGGGATATGCGGCGTATTCGCCCAGAATGCGGAATTCGCTTGTCAGCGGACGCGCCGCAGCGACGGCCTGGCGGTAACGGGCGAGGTCGTCGAACGTCACGTCGACGTAGAACCGGTACTCCCATTCGCGTCCGACGATGGGCAGCGACTGGATCTTGGTGAGGTTGATTCCGTAGAACGAAAGCAGCGTCAGCACTTTCGAGAGGCTTCCCTGAGTGTGGGGCAGCGTGAAGAGCAGCGAGGCTTTGTCGGTGTGCGCCGGGTCGGCGAACTCCGCGGCCTGCGCTGCGTCGGCCAGGATCAGAAACCGCGTGAAGTTGTGGGGATTGGTTTCGATGCTGCGGGCCAGGATGTCGAGTCCGTAGAGCGCTGCGGCATCGGCGCTGCAGATGGCTGCCGTGCCGGCCGTGCGTTCCAGGGCGATCTCGCGGGCGCTGCCCGCCGTGTCGTCGCGTTCGACTACCGTCATGGCGGGGCGGGTCTGGAGGAAGTCGGTGCATTGCATCAGTGCGATGGGGTGCGACCGCACCTCGCGGATGTCGTCGAGCGACTGCCCCGGGAGCGCTGCCAGCATGTGCGAGATGCGCAGCTTGTATTCGCCCACGATGCGCAGCCGGCTGCGCCGCAGCAGTTCGTGGTTGGGAAGCAGCGATCCTGCAATCGTGTTCTCGATGGCCGCCGCACCCAATAGCGCGGGGTCGGCCTCCAGCCGTGCGAAAAGCTCCTCGAAGGTGGCGCAGGGGAGCACTTCGATCGGTTCGTCGCCGAAGAAGCCCCGGGCGGCCGTCTCGTGGTAGCAGCCCGCCACGCCCTGAATGGTTATCCGTTTCATGGTTCCCGACATAAGAAAATCCCGCTCGGTGAAGCGGGATTTTGTTTCTGTGCTGTTCGCTGTCGATCAGACGCACGCCGTCCCGCTTTTCTCCGTCCCGAAGAAAAAGCCGAAAAAGAAGCATGCGAAGTTCTGAGTCGTCATAACGGTTACAAACTTAGGTAAAAAAACTGCCGTATCCAAATTTCGGCGGCGTTTTTTGGCGCCGGCGGGGCCTTATCGCCGCCGGAGCTTGTATTTGAGGCGGCGGCGATACCTGAAGTTCAGCCGGCAGCGGGCGCCTTGCAGGCGGGTCGCGAAGCTCTCCAGTCCGCGGACGGCCGCATAGCGGTCGAGGATGTAGAGGAAAGCGTCCGTACGGCCGGTCAGGCGCTGGAAATTGGCGATTCCCTGGTCGGGCGAAAGCGCCCGGGGGTGGAAGCGCATGCGGTTGATGTCGATCAGCTGGAACCTGTAGTCCTGCGTTGCGGGGTCGCAGGCGTAGATCGTGTTGGTGCTGTTGAAATCCTTGTGTTCCACGCCGAGTTTGTGGAGGTTGGCCGCAAAGGCGGCGAAAGACTCCAGAACCGCGCGGCTGTCGTCCGCCGGGTAGCGTTCGATCGCATCGAGCAGCGGGCGCAACGAGGTGTAGCGTGCGACGAAGTAGGTGTCGGCGATCACTCCGTTGCGGCGGATTTCGCACCACGCGATCGGTTCGGGCGAGTCGATGCCTATGGCGCGCAGCCGCTGCGCGTGTTCATACGCCCGCTGGGCCTTGCTCTTGCGGAGGTAGGCATATACCAGCGAGTTGAATGCGTTGGGGCGCTTGAACCGCTTGGCCGCCAGGCGCTGGCCCCCCATTTCGATGGCCCGGATCGTGTTGCGGCCTGCATGGAGCGTCTCGCCCGCTCCGGCGGCGAATAGTTCCGGCAGGCGTTCGAGTTGGGGACGCAGGTGTTCGTAGGAGGGGGCGATATGCAGTTTCATGGACGAAGCGGTTTGTGCGATAGGTGCGGATCGTGCGCAGTGTCAGTCTCGCTTGAATACTGCTGAGACGCAACCTATTTTCTGCAAAGATAGTGTAAGTCGAACGCAGTATCAAGTCTCGCTTGAATACTGCTGAGACGCAACCTATTTTCTGCAAAGATAGTGCAAGGCGGGCGCAACGGCAAATTTTATCCGGTTCCGCCGTACTCGGCATGTGCTGCGCGACTTGCCGGCCGGGGCAAAGATAGGTATTTTGTCCGCTTCCGTCTCTTCCGGAACGCCTTTTTTGTGTCGCTTCTTTCTTCTTTCCCTCTTTTCCGCCGGACTCCGAAGTGCTGCGGTCGATCTGACGGATGCTCCGGGCTGTTCGTCCGCCCGCCTGGGTGCAACTGCGGCTCCCGCTTCGGCGGTGACCTATTTAATACAAAAACCCGCCCCTTTGCAGGGCGGGTTTCTCTGCTCCTCGTTCGAGCTGTTTACGAGACTTGAACTCGTGACCTCTTCCTTACCAAGGAAGTGCTCTACCACTGAGCTAAAACAGCATTTTCTCATCAAGAGCGATGCAAAAGTACACAAGAAAAATGAAAAGACAAAAAAAATGTGCAACTTTCGCATTATTTTTCTACCTTTACTTCCGAATCATCACTCACAACCCATGAAGAAAATCCTTATCGTAGGCGCCGGCGGTCAGATCGGTTCCGAGTTGACAAGCCATCTGCGCAAGATTTACGGCGATTCGAACGTCGTGGCCACCGACATGCGCGACTGCCGCGAGCTGGGCGAGGCCGGACCTTTCGAGGTGCTGAACGCCCTCGATGCCACGGCCATGGCTTCCATCGTCGCCCGCTACCATATCGACACGATCTTCAACCTTGTGGCGCTCCTTTCGGCCGTCGGCGAGCGCAACCCCCAGATGGCCTGGAGCGTCAACATGGGGGCGTTGAACAATTCGCTCGAAGTGGCGCGCCAGCACCATTGCGCCCTCTTCACCCCTTCGTCGATCGGCGCCTTCGGCCCCTCGTCGCCCAAGGACGGCACGCCGCAGGACACCATCATGCAGCCCACGACCATCTACGGCATCTGCAAGTATACCGGCGAGATGCTGGGCAACTACTATCACCATAAATACGGCGTCGATACGCGTTCGGTGCGCTTCCCCGGCATCATCTCCAACGTCACGCTGCCCGGCGGCGGCACGACCGACTACGCCGTGGAGATTTATTACGAGGCCGTGCGGTCGGGCCGTTTCACCTGCCCCATCCCGAGCGACGTTTACATGGACATGATCTACATGCCCGATGCCTTGCGGGCCTGCGTCGAACTGATGGAGACCGATCCCGCCAAACTCGTCCACCGCAACAGCTTCAACCTTGCGTCGATGAGCTTCACGCCCGAAATCATCTGTGCCGAGATCAAGAAGCGCATGCCCGGCTTCAAGATGGACTACGACGTCGACCCCGTCAAGAAAGCCATCGCCGAGAGCTGGCCCAATTCGCTCGACGATACTTGCGCCCGTGAGGAGTGGGGCTGGAAACCCGAGTGGGACCTCTCGCGCATGACCGACGACATGCTGGAGCACATCCGGCTGAAGTTCGGCGTGGCCTGACGCCGTTCCGTTGATCGTATTTCGCTCCGACGGTCCCGTTCCGGCGCGGTTCTTGCCGCTTGCGGAGGTCACCGTCGGGGCTTTTTCCCGCTGCTGAGTAAAATGTCGGTTCGATTGAAAAAAACATTGCGCTGGACGGCCGTGGTTGCGGCCGTCGCTGTGGGTGCCGTCGCCGGCGGCAGCCTCTACCTGCTGGCCTATTCGCTCACGCCCCGCAAGACCATGCGCGCCCGCAACGCTGCGGCCCGCGAGGTCATGACTGCCGAATATCCTTTCCTGGAGCCTTGGCTGGACAGCCTCGAAACCACGGGCGCCCTGCGCGACACCACGATCGTCGGTGCCGAGGGCGAGCGGCTGCACGCCATCTATGCTTTTGCGCCCAAGCCGACCGACCGCACGGCCGTTATCGTGCATGGGTATACCGACAACGCCGTCCGCATGCTGATGATCGGCTATCTGTACAACCGCGACCTGGGTTACAACATCCTGCTGCCCGACCTCTATTTCCACGGGCAGAGCGAGGGCCGGGCCATCCGCATGGGGTGGAAGGACCGGCTGGACGTGCTGCGGTGGATGAAGATCGCCAACGGGATTTTCGGCGGTCATACGCAGATGGTCGTACACGGCATTTCGATGGGCGCCGCCACCACGATGATGGTTTCGGGCGAGCAGCAGCAGCCCTACGTGAAGTGTTTCGTCGAGGACTGCGGCTATACCAGCGTCCGCGACCAGTTCGCCAAGGAACTCAAGGAGCAGTTCCGTTTGCCGGCTTTCCCGTTGCTGCCCGTCGCCAGCTGGCTGTGCGATTTGCGTTACGGATGGAACTTCCGCGAGGCTTCGGCCTTGGAGCAGGTGCGCAAAAGCACCCTGCCGATGTTGTTCATCCACGGCGATGCCGACGATTTCGTGCCGACGGAGATGGTCTATCCGCTCTATGAGGCCAAGCAGCAGGGCGACAGGGAGCTGTGGGTCGTGCCGGGCGCCGCGCACGCGCTTTCCTACCGCGACAATCGCGAGGAGTACACCCGGCGGGTCAAGGAGTTCGTGAGCCGCTATATCGAGTAACCGTTTCTTCCGGTTGCAGCTGCGGCCCGCAGTGCGGGCAAAATTGATAACCCCCCCCGGTCTTGACGGGGCGAGCCTCCGCACCGGGAAGCTGCGGCTCGCGCAGTTCGGAGAACCGCCTGTCTTTTCAGAATCTTTCCCGTTCGTAGGCGTCGATCATCGAGCCGCGTGTGCGGTTGACGATGCGGGCGCCGAGCGTCGCGGCGTAGTCGCGCAGCACTTCGTGGCCGCGGAACAACTCGGCTACCTCGGCCAGATAAACCGACATCGTATAGGGCCTCCGCGGCGCTTTCTGGAACATCGGCCGCAGTGCGGCAGGCGCTCCGTCGTCATAATAATGGCGGTCGGCGCGGCACAGCCGGTTTTCGCCGTCTACGCACAGCCCCTCCAGAAGCGTGTGATCCACGCCGTAGAGTTCGATCCGCTTGTATCCCAGCAACAACGCAATGTATTCGCCCACCTGCACCACGGTGCCGAAGTTGGCGCTGCCCAGTCCGTGGCGGTAGAGCCGGAATTCGAGCCGGCGGAATCCGCGGTACATCAGCGTGTGGAACGGCACGATGCGGATATGGGGGTTGGGCAGAGCGGCCCGGTAGTCGAACCGCTCGGGATTATAATATTGTACATAGAGATTCATCGGCCACGTTACCCGTTCGTTCATCGTGCGATAGAGCGCTTCGACCCGTTCGCGTTCGTCCGTATCGCGGAAGAACATCGGGTCGGAGAGTACATAGTAGGCCGGGCGCAGCTCGGCGAAACGTTCGTCCTGCGCGAAGAAGTTGACAGCCAGAAAATCGCGGTCCCCCCCCCGCATCTCTTCCAGCAGGCGCGGCAGTTCGTCGGCCAGCGCCGGACCGTTGCCCAGAATCGCCATCGTCGGCGCCGGTGCGCCCGCCGTGCCTGCCCGGCCGACATAGTTGCGGAAATTCTCCTTCACAGCCATCGCCAGAAAGTAGAATCCGGTTTCGTAGAGATTGCGCAGAAAGCGGTCGAGTTTTTCGAAGAGAGTCATCAGCAAGGGTTTTATTTGCAAAAGTAGCAAAAGATGGGTATCTTCGCAAGAAAAAGAAAGGTTATGCACGATCCCTTCATTTCGGTCATTGTCCCGCTCTACAACAAGGAACGGGAGATTGCCGGTACGCTCCGCTCCGTGCTGGCGCAGACGCTTCGGCCGCAGGAAATCATCGTGGTCGACGACGGGTCGACGGATCGCAGCGCCTCGATCGTCGAAATCGTAGCTGCCGAAGAGGGCCGCGGACTGGTTCGTCTTGTCCGCCAGCCCAATGCCGGAGAGTGTGCCGCCCGCAACCGGGCTATTGCCGAGGCGGGGGGCGACCTGATCGCCCTGCTCGACGCCGACGATGAGTGGGAACCTGGCTTTCTTGAAGAAATCGCTTCCCTGCGCCGCGAATATCCGGGGTGCGGGGTCTATTCGACCGGGTTCACGGTCATCAGCCACGACGGCCGATTCCCCGCACCGGGGCCCGATCGGCGGGGTGTCGTCGATAATTTCTTCCGCGACTCGGCCCATCGCTACATTTCGATCCCTTCGGCCAGTGCTATTCCGCGCGAGGTGCTCGACGATGTTGGAGGCTTTCCCGAGGGAATGAAAATCGGGGGCGACCTTTACATGTGGATCAAGATCGCCCGTCGCTGGCCCGTCTGCTTCTCGCCCGCGCGGCTTTGCCGTTACTCGAAAGTGGCGTCGAACCGTTCGTCGGCGATCTATACGCCCGAGCGGACTCCGTTTTCGTTCGAGGCGCTTTACGACCCGGCTGCACCCATCGAGGAACGCGAGTTCATTGCCCGTGCCGCTTTGGGCAAGGCTTTGGTGCTGAGCGCCAAGGGCGGCACCGAGGAGGCCGCCCGCGCCGCCCGCACCTTCTCGTTTACCCGCACTTATCGCCGTACGCTCCGCAAGGTGCGCGTGCTCAATGCGCTGCCCGTCGCTTGGCGCACGCCCGTGCTCAACTTCTACAACCGGCTGGCGTGGCTGCTGGCCAAAAAAGGATTATGAAAGAGGAAAGGTCTGCGATCGCAGACCTTTCCTCTTTTCAGTTCTCGAACGTCAGCCCGTCGTCCGCCGAGTCGATGCGGATAGGCTTCGAGCGGTCGACCTCGCCGGCCAGAATCCGCTTCGAGAGGTCGTTGACCACGTAGCGCTGGATGGTCCGTTTGACCGGACGGGCGCCGTAGAGCGGATCGAACCCTGCATCGGCTATCCATCGGCGCGCCTTGTCGGTGTACTCCAGGACAATGCCGTTGCCGGCCAGCATCTTGCGTACGATGCCTAACTGGATGTCGACGATGCGTTCGATGTCGGCATGCGTCAGCGGTTCGAACATCACGATTTCGTCGATGCGGTTCAGAAACTCCGGCTTGAGGTGCTGCTTGAGCAAGTCGACCACCTCGTCGCGCGTCCGTTCGACCACCTCCGGATCGAGCCGCTTGCCGTCGGCCGCCGCCGCGAAACGCTCCTGGATGATCTGCGCCCCCATGTTCGAGGTCATGATGACGATGGTGTTGCGGAAGTCGACCGTGCGGCCCTTGTTGTCGGTCAGACGGCCGTCGTCGAGCACCTGAAGCAGGATGTTGAAGACGTCGGGATGGGCCTTTTCGATTTCGTCCAGGAGCACCACCGAGTAGGGTTTGCGCCGCACGGCTTCGGTCAGCTGGCCGCCCTCGTCGTAACCCACGTATCCCGGAGGGGCGCCCACCAGCCGCGAGACGCTGTGGCGTTCCTGGTATTCGCTCATGTCGATGCGCGTGAGCATCTGGTCGTCGTTGAACAGGAATTCGGCCAGCGCCTTGGCTAGCTCGGTCTTGCCCACGCCCGTCGTGCCGAGGAAGATGAACGAGCCGATGGGCTTGCGCGGGTCGTTGAGCCCGGCCCGCGAGCGGCGCACGGCGTCGGAAATCGCCGCGATGGCCTGCTCCTGTCCCACTACGCGCTTGTGCAGCTCCTCTTCCATGTGCAGCAGTTTCTCGCGCTCCGAGGCCAGCATCCGCGTCACCGGAACGCCCGTCCAGCGCGATACCACTTCGGCCACGTCTTCGGCGTCGACCTCCTCCTTGATCATCGAGCCGTTGGCGGCCGTCTGGCGGTATTCTTCCTGAAAGGCTTCGATCTCCTTTTCAGCCTGCTGAATCTTGCCGTAGCGGATCTCGGCCACCCGGCCGTAGTCGCCTTCGCGTTCGGCCTGGCGGGCTTCGACGTTGAGGCGTTCGATCTTGTCCTTGTTGTCCTGTATCTTGCGCAGCAGGTCGCGCTGGCCCTGCCACTTGGCGCGCATCGCCGCGTCGCGCGACTTGAGTTCCTCGATCTCCTGGGTGAGCTGCTCCACCCGTTCCTTGTCCTTCTCGCGGCGGATCGCTTCGCGTTCGATCTCCAGCTGGCGCACGCGCCGGTCGAGGGTGTCGATCTCCTCGGGCACGGAGTTCATCTCCAGACGCAGGCGCGAGGCCGCCTCGTCCACCAGGTCGATCGCTTTGTCGGGCAGGAAGCGCGAGGTGATGTAGCGGGTCGACAGCTCGACGGCCGCCACGATCGCTTCGTCCTTGATGCGCACCTGGTGGTGGTTTTCGTAGCGTTCCTTGAGTCCGCGCAGGATCGAGATGGCGTCTTCGCGCGTCGGTTCGTCGACCATCACCTTCTGGAAGCGGCGTTCGAGCGCCTTGTCCTGTTCGAAGTATTTCTGGAATTCGTCCAGCGTCGTGGCGCCGATGGTGCGCAGTTCGCCGCGCGCCAGGGCCGGTTTGAGGATGTTGGCCGCGTCCATCGCCCCCGACGACTTGCCGGCGCCCACCAGCGTGTGGATCTCGTCGATGAAGAGCAGGATTTCGCCGTCGCTCGCCACCACTTCCTGCACCACGGCCTTCAGGCGTTCCTCGAATTCGCCTTGATACTTCGCGCCGGCGATCAGTGCACCCATGTCGAGCGAGTAGATCACCTTGTTTTTCAGATTCTCCGGCACGTCGCCGTCGATGATGCGGCGCGCGATGCCTTCGGCGATGGCCGTTTTGCCCACGCCCGCTTCGCCCACGAGGATGGGGTTGTTCTTCGTGCGGCGCGAGAGTATCTGCAGCACCCGGCGGATCTCCTCGTCGCGCCCGATGACCGGATCGAGCTTGCCGGCCCGGGCCTGTTCGTTGAGATTGACGGCGTACTTGCCCAGTGCGTCGAACTGCTGTTCCGACGTGGGGGAGTCGACCGTCGCTCCCTTGCGGAAGGTGCGGATCGCTTCGATCAGCTCCTTTTCCGTGGCGCCGTGGCGCTTGAGCATCTCCGAGGCTGCGCCGCGCTCGGCCACCAGACCCAGCAGCAGGTGCTCGACCGACGCATATTTGTCGCCGAAGTTCTTGGTGAAGTCGACGGCTTTCTGGATCGTCCGCGTGATGTCCTGCGAGAAGAACTGTTCGCCGCCGCCCTCCACGCGGGGCAGTGCGTCTACGGCACGTTCGGCCTCCTCGCGCAGTCCGCGTACGTTGACGCCGACGCGCCCCAGGAGGAATGCGGCCAGCGAATCGTCCTCGCGCACGAGAACCGAAAGCAGGTGGAGCGGTTCGACAGCCTGCTGCCCCCGCTCGCGCGCCAGCGAAAGCGCCGCCTGGAGCGCTTCCTGCGCCTTGATGGTCAGAGTGTTGATATTCATTGTTGTTGTGAATTTTGTTTTGCCGTTTCTCGCTTTTCAGAAGCAAAAGACCTGCCACGCCGCGCTTTGCGGACATCGTGTCAGTCGCTGACGCGTTCCGGCCGACAATCCGACATGCCGGACTGCCAATTTGCAGCATCGGCCGGACAGAATAGCAGGCCGGCTATGCGTCGCGGTCTTCCGGCTTCCCGGCGAACCGCGTGCGAGCCGAATTTCGCCTTTCGCCTTTCGCCTTTCACCTTTGTTTCTATATCTTCGATTTCATCTTAGATACTTCGCCTCAATAAAATCCAAACAAATTTGGTTTTGTATTCGGCTTATTCGTATATTTGCACTATTATGAGCGAATTCATCGTCAGTGCACGCAAATACCGCCCTGCGACCTTTTCGTCGGTCGTCGGGCAGAAGCATATCACCTCCACCCTCAAGAACGCCATCGAGCGCGGACAGCTGGCCCATGCCTACCTGTTCTGCGGGCCGCGCGGCGTGGGCAAGACCACCTGCGCCCGCATCTTCGCCAAGGCGATCAACTGCCTTACGCCCAACGGAGCCGAGGCCTGCAACGAGTGCGAGTCGTGCCGCTCGTTCAACGAGGGGCGTTCGCTCAACATCCACGAGCTCGACGCCGCATCGAACAACTCCGTGGAGGACATCCGCACGCTCATCGAGCAGGTGCGCATCATCCCCCAGGTGGGGCGTTACTCGGTCTTCATCATCGACGAGGTCCACATGCTCTCGGCTGCGGCGTTCAACGCGTTCCTCAAGACCTTGGAGGAGCCGCCCGCCCATGCCGTCTTCATCCTGGCCACCACCGAGAAGCACAAGATCATCCCCACGATCCTCTCGCGCTGCCAGATCTACGACTTCAATCGCATCCGCGTCGAGGATTCGGTCGGATACCTCAAGCACATCGCGTCGCAGGAGGGGATCACGGCCGACGAGGAGTCGCTCAACCTCATCGCACAGAAGGCCGACGGCGGCATGCGCGACGCCTTGTCGATGTTCGACAAGGCCGTGTCGTTCTGCGGCACGACGCTCGACTACCGCAACGTGGCCCAGACGCTCAACGTGCTGGACTACGATACCTATTTCGGTGTCACCGAGATGCTTTTGGGCGGCGATTACGTTCGGGCGCTCGTCGCTTTCGACGAGGTACTCGCCAAGGGCTTCTCGGGGCAGACCTTCATGGCGGGGCTCAACCGCCACATGCGCGACCTGCTGATGGCCAAGCGGCCCGAGACCCTGCGGCTGATCGAAATGACGGGTACGCTGCTCGAGCGATACCGGACGCAGGCGGGCGCCTGCGAAGTCGGATTCCTTTTCGGGGCCATCGCCTGCCTCACGGAACTCGACGGACGGATACGGCAGTCGTCCAACCAGCGGCTGCTCGTCGAACTGGGCCTGATGAAAATCGCCGGGCTCGGTCAAAAAAAAAATGACTCCCTGACTTCTCCCGAGGATTACCCGCTTCCCGAGTTGTCGAAAGCTCCGCAGCCGGCTGCAGCACCCGCTGCCGCTGTTTCTGCGGCAGCGATTCCGGTTACGGCTTCCGCTTCGGCTGCGACTCCGGCCCCCGGGGCTGTTTCCGCCGGGTCTGTTGCTGTCGAACCGGTGCCTTCCGCTCCGGCCGCAGCTCCGGCTCCGCAGGCCGCTCCGGTTGTTGCCCCGCAGGCAGTTTCGGAAACTCAGCCGGCACCGCCTGTGACGGCTCCGCAGCCGGCCCCTGCCGCAGCTGCTTCGCAGCCGGAAACATCCACCTCGCAACCTGCTCGGCCGGCGGCGGCAACCTCCGCGCAGCAGCCGGTCGCCGGACCATCCAACGATGCTCCCGGACCGGCTCCCGCATCGTCCGCTTCCGTGCCGCCCGCGGCCGGTTCTTCGACTGCCACGGCGGCATCGGCGGCCGCATCGACGGCTTCGGCTGCTCCGGCAGCGCCCGCGACATCCCGTCCGGCACGCAAATCCCTCATTTCGGGTGCGTCGCTGGCCGATCTGATCGCCGGGGCGGAGGCTTCCGATCCGGCATCCGAGGGCGACTCCGTACCGCAGGTTCCGGCCGATTTCGATCCGGCGTGCACCGAGAAGCTGGAGCGATCGCGCGGTCGGATTCTGGAGATGATCCGCTCGCGGCGTCCGCGTTTCGTGCCGGCGTTCGAGGAGATGAAGATTCAGAAGAACATCATCTCGGTGAGCGTGCCCACGATGGAGCTGCACGACGAGATCATGCGCAACAAGACGGCGATGCTCATCCGCATAGCCGAAATGGCCGGCGTCATGGGAGTCATCGATCTGCGCGTGACGGTCAACGAGGCGATCCGCGCGGCGCGGCCCATCCGGCCCGAAGACAAACTGAAGTTCCTGACGGAGAAAAACCCCCTCGTGGCGGAACTCCGCAAGGTGCTGGATCTGGAAATGGAATAAGTCGGTTGTTCCGAATACGGTGCAGGGTCGGTCTTGCCCGTATACGGACGCTTTTCCGAAGAAGTAAGTAGAACAAGAAAAAGATATGACAAAGAATTTTATCGAAGAACTCGAATGGCGCGGCATGATCCACACCATCATGCCCGGCGCGAAGGAACAGCTCGAAAAGGAGATGACGACGGCCTACCTGGGTATCGACCCCACGGCCGACTCGCTGCATATCGGCCACCTGGTGGGTGTGATGATCCTCAAGCACTTCCAGCTGTGCGGCCATCGTCCGCTGGCGCTCGTCGGCGGAGCCACCGGCATGATCGGCGACCCTTCGGGCAAGTCGCAGGAGCGCAACCTGCTCGACGAAACCACCTTGCGTCATAATCAAGAGGCGATCAAGCGCCAGCTGGCCAAACTGCTCGACTTCGAATCCGATGCGCCCAATGCCGCCGTCATGGTCAACAACTACGACTGGATGAAGGACTTTTCGTTCCTCGACTTCATCCGCGACATCGGCAAGTGCATCACGGTCAACTACATGATGGCCAAGGATTCGGTCAAGAAGCGTTTCAACGGCGAGGGCGACGGCATGTCGTTCACCGAGTTCACCTACCAGCTCGTGCAGGGCTACGACTTCCTGCACCTCTACGAGACGATGAACTGCAAGGTCCAGCTCGGCGGTGCCGACCAGTGGGGCAACATCACCACCGGCACCGAACTCATCCGCCGCAAGCTGGGTGCCGGGGCCGAGGCGTTCGCCATTACGTGTCCTCTGATTACCAAGGCCGACGGCACCAAGTTCGGCAAGACCGAGAGCGGCAACGTGTGGCTCGATCCGCGCTATACGTCTCCTTACAAGTTCTACCAGTTCTGGCTCAACGTCAGCGACGAGGATGCCAAGCGCTACATCAAGATTTTCACGTTGCTCGACCGGTCTGCCATCGATGCTCTCGTCGCCGAGCACGATGCCGCGCCCCACTTGCGCGTGTTGCAGAAACGCCTGGCGCAGGAGATCACCACCATGATCCACTCCCGCGAGGAGTACGAGAAGGCGGTCGAGGCGTCGGCCATCCTCTTCGGCGGTGCCACTTCCGAAGCGTTGCACAAACTCGATGAAACGACCCTGTTGCAGGTCTTCGAGGGCGTGCCGCAGTTCCGCATCGCCCGAGCCGACCTCGGGCTTCCGTTCGTCGACCTCGCAGCCGAGAAGGCGCAGGTCTTCCCCTCGAAGGGCGAGTGCCGCAAGATGGTGCAGGGCGGCGGCGTGTCGCTCAACAAGGAAAAAGTCGCCGATCCGATGCGTCCGGTGAGTGAATCGGACCTTATCGCCGGGAAATACCTGCTTGTGCAGAGAGGCAAGAAGAACTATTATCTGCTTATCGTCGAGTGATGGAATACCGCATTACGTTGGAGCGCATGGAGTTCCATGCGTTCCACGGCTGTTACGAGCTCGAACGCAAGGTGGGCAACCGCTTCACGGTCGATCTGACCGTCACGGCCGAACTGGGCGACGTGGCCGCTGAGGACTGCGTGGAAAAGGCGGTCAACTATCTGACCGTCTACGAGATCGTCCGCCAACAGATGGCCGTCGCGCAACGCACCATCGAGCGCGTGGCGATGAACATCATCGATGCCCTCTATGCGGCTTTTCCGCAAATCCGGCATCTCTCCTGCACTGTTTCCAAGCTCGCTCCGCCGTTGGGCGGCAAGCTCGACCGGGCCAGCGTTACGCTTGAGAAATAGGCAGGCAGGCCCGACGTTCGCGTTATGCGGCGCGGTCGGATGTTCTTGTGTTTCACTCTTTTGTTTTGGCTCTTGCTTCGGTAGTTTTTGCTTTTTTCGCTTTTGCGAAAGCATGCGGCTGGAGCTATCGGGTTGCAAAGGAGATACAGCCCGGGTTTCGGAATCATGGGTTGCTTCCCGAATCGTCGGACCGGAGTGCGGCAACGTGTTTCGGTCCGATGCTTTCATGCTGTTTAACCGGCGGTTTCCCGGCCCGGAGTGGTGCGGATCATGGTTCGTACCAGCGTGGTTTATGTAGATTCAGCAGTCCGCTGGCAGCGTAATGGCGCGGGAGGGTTATGTAAGGAAACAGTTGTTTCGGGTGCGCAGCGTTGCGCGGGCCGCAGCCAGCTTACGGTTTTGGTTCGGCAGAGATACCGGCACCGGCTTTTTGTCCGACGCGGTCGACCGGTAGCGCAAATATTCTCGTGCCGAAGCCCGCGGAGCGAGCCCCGTTAAGAACGGGGATTTATAAATTCTGCGAGCCTCCGCGTGGCGGGGCTTCGGCTCGCCCGGTTAGCCGGTGTTTACCTCTGCAAGCTGCGGCCGCTCCGAACATCTATCTTTCCCTTTTACCTCCCCTCGTTGCCGCCAGTTGCATATTCCAGTCTGCCGCGGAGTTTGCGAACAATGAATAGTTTGGTTCCAACGCGTTGTGCGACGCGCAGTTCTTCCCGTTTTGTCATTCTGAGGAGATCGGAAGATCGACGAAGAATCTGTAACCTTGCCCAAAATAGATTCTTGACTGCACTTCGTTTGTCTTTCTCCTCCTTGCTCGGCATAGTCCGTCCGCGGCCTTTGGTTCGCAAGGGAAAAGATTCTTCACTTCGTTCAGAATGACAAAGTAAGGTTGTCGAGGTGGGACGATCGCAGCCGGTCCGGGCGAACGATTTGCTGTCGCCGTCGTTCGGCTCTTTGAGTCGTGCGGGCCGCAGCCTCCCGCAGCGGAGGCCCGCAAGCGTGCCCCGCAGGCTGCGCCCGACATTCCGTACGAAGTAAACGCATCGACATTCGTAGCATAAACCATTGTTCGCATCCGCCGCCGCATTCATCCGAGCGATTGCTCCTTGCGCCTGCTACGGGCTACCGCCACCGTGAGACGGGAGCCTTGGCGGAAGTCGGCATGAGCGGCTACATGTGGGCTTCGTCGCCGTGGGTTTCGGGCGACCTGCATGCCGGTCTTTTTTCCCTCGGAGCGGACATTGCGCATCCGCTTACCGGAGGCCACCGGGTTGCGGCCCGCCCCGTGCGCTGCGTCCAAGCATCTGCAACCGCCGGTCCCGGCACAAGGGGCCGATAACAAAAGGCTTCCTGCGATTGCAGGAAGCCTTTTGCTTGCGCGCTCCGCCACGTATGATGTCCGGGGAAGCGTTTCGGGAGCCGGCGCCCGATCAGGCCTTGCCGGCCGAACCGAGGACGTTCTCGCACTTGTGCTTGTAGAGCTTCTTCAGCTCGTCGCGGGCCGGACCCAGGTATTTGCGGGGGTCGAACTCGGCGGGATGCTCCACGAAGACGGTGCGCACGGCGGCGGTCATGGCCAGACGACCGTCCGAGTCGATGTTGATCTTGCAGACGGCGCTCTTGGCAGCCTCGCGCAGCTGCTCCTCGGGAATGCCGACGGCATCCTTCAACGCACCTCCGTGGGTGTTGATGATCTTCACGTACTCCTGGGGTACCGACGACGATCCGTGCAGCACGATGGGGAAGCCCGGGATGCGTTTTTCGATCTCCTTCAGAATGTCGAAACGCAGGGGGGGCGGTACCAGGATGCCCTCGGCGTTGCGCGTGCACTGCTCGGGCTTGAACTTGTTGGCGCCGTGGGAGGTGCCGATCGAGATGGCCAGCGAATCCACGCCGGTCTTCTTTACGAAGTCCTCCACGTCGGCCGGGTCGGTGTAGTGCGAGTGCTCGGAGGCCACTTCGTCTTCGACACCGGCCAGCACGCCCAGCTCGCCTTCGACGGTCACGTCGTGCTGGTGAGCGTATTCCACCACTTTCTTCGTCAGCGCCACGTTCTCATCGTAGGGCAGCGCCGAACCGTCGATCATCACCGACGAGAAACCCATGTCGATGCAGTCCTTGCACAGCTCGAACGAGTTGCCGTGGTCGAGGTGCAGCACGATGGGGATGTTCTTGCCCAGTTCCTTGGCGTACTCCACGGCGCCCTGCGCCATGTAGCGGAGCAGCGTCTGGTTGGCGTACTTGCGTGCGCCGGCCGAAACCTGCAGGATCACGGGCGACGAAGCCTCGACGCACGCCTGGATGATGGCCTGCATCTGCTCCATGTTGTTGAAGTTGAATGCCGGAATGGCATAACCGCCTTCGATGGCTTTGGCAAACATCTCGCGGGTGTTTACCAGGCCCAGTTCTTTGTAGGATACCATAATGTTATTTTTAGCTGATGAATCGTTCGTCTTCGTCTCCCTTTTCTCGCTTCGGCAGGTCGAACAAGTTCGGCTTTGCGCTCGGCGTGTCGAGAAAGGATGCGCTCAAAAACCGCACAAATTTACTTAAATTATTTTAATAATGCGCTTTTTCATGCGCTTTTTGTGAAATTTATAACAGTTGGCGTTCCGGACTCCGGCCAAAGGGCGTTTTGCGTTCGCATGCAGGATGGTTGCTGGGCTTCGGTGTGTTTCCGTGTTGTTTGGCGGAATGCTCGTTCTGCCCGGGTCTGGCTCGGGTGCAGAAATCCGAATTGGGGCGGAACTTCGGCGTAAGGTGGCTCATTAGCGGTTGGCTGGAGTCCTTATCGCTATTCCTTTGTGTGGATTTTTGGACACGATGGCTTCATCTGCCTGTTGGTGCGGCCGTATCGTTTCGCTGGCATGGCCGGTTGGCCGTTGCAGGGCTTGGCGATAGGAGAGGGTATCCGGCAAGGTCCGGGAGGTCTGTTCGGGTGCTAAGCAGCGTTGTTGTTTGTCCGTCAGCCGCGTAGGTGGCTGTAGAGTATCGGGGCCCGGGATACCTGCCGATCGTTTCCGGTTCCGCATAAAAAAGCCGCCGGATTTCCGGCGGCTTTTTCGTTATCGCTTTTGAGAGAGGTTTGTTCCTCTCGTCGTCTCTTTCTCAATCTCACGGCTTCAGATTCGGGGCGTTCCTTGTTCGTGTCCGGTCGTTCACCGATCCGATACGGCTTGCGCAGGTTCGAATGCTGTTCTGTCGGGAGTGTTTCGTACTTGTTTCGTTAACTACGTCCGTTACCCTTCCCTGCTTTCGCCGCGTTTTGCGCCTGCTTTCGTTCCGCTCCGGTCTTTCGTTCCGATTCTCCTGTTCGTCCCTGCCGGCCCCCCCCGCAGGAGAGCGGCGTCAGTTGATGTGGCGCCGGTCGGGTTCGCGGTCGGGCGAGGCGGCATCCATGTCGATCTGCAACTTGACCATGTTGATGGCTGTCGCTGCCGCTTCGTCGCCTTTGTTGCCCAGGCGCCCGCCGCAGCGGTCGAGGGCCTGCTGCATGTCGTTGACGGTCAGTACGCCGAACGCAACGGGCATGTTCCAGTGCAGTTGCAGTTTGGTGATGCCCTGTGTCACGCCTTGGCAGATGTAGTCGAAGTGGCGCGTTTCGCCCTGGATGACGCATCCCAGCACGATGACGGCATCGACATCGGTGTACTCGGCGAAGAACTGCGCACCGAGCGCCAGTTCGAACGTGCCGGGCACATACTTGATCTGGATGTTGAGATCGGGACAGCCGGCGGCTTTCAACGTGCGTACGGCGCCTTCCAGCAGGGCTTCCGTGACTTCGCGGTTCCATTCGGCCACGACGATGCCGAAGTGCATGTCGGCAGCCGACGGCAGCGGAGCGTCGAATTTCGAGAGATTGTGGTTGCGGGTGGCCATCGGATTACGATCAGTTTACGCTGCCCAGCAGTTTCTCGGCATCGCGGGCTTCCATCGACATGGGGTAGGAGGCAAGGATGCGTTCCAGCAGCACCGCGGCTTCGGGCTTGCGGCCCTGTGCCTGCTCGGCCAGCGCGGCCTTGTAGAGATACATGGGGGCGGTGAGGTTGTTGTCCGAGGCTTCGACGGCCTTGGCGTAGTACTTCACGGCCTTGGCAAAGTCTTTCATCTCGACGGCTACGTCGCCCTGGAGTCCGAGGTTCTGAGCGTTGATGATCTCGCCGGGAAGGCCTCGTACCGACGAGAATTTCGCCAGGTAGGCCGCGGCGTTCTCCAGATCGCCCATGTGGAGGTAGCAGATGCCGGCATAGTGCTTGGCCAGGTTTCCCGAGGGGGTGGAGCCGTACTGCCCGATGACATCGAGGAAGCCGGCGCCGTTGGCATCGCCCAGAAGCGCGAGTTCGTAGTCGGGAGTCTGCGATTCGAAGCGCCGCTGCGCCTCGGCCATCAGCTCGGCGGCCTTTTCGGCACGGGGAGCGACGATCGTCGCGCGGTAGCCGAAGATCAGTCCGGCCAGGACGAAGAGCGCAAGGATTGCGTAGGACATCGTGCGGCCGTGTTTCTCCAGGAAGAGCTCGGTTCTGTTCATTGCTTCGCCGAGAGTCTCCTGCCCGGCAGGCTGCTGATTTGCCATATCGAATAGTGTGTTTTGGTTTATGTTCGGATCGGGAAAACGGCAAAAACAATGCAAGCCCGCGCGTGGGAACTTCTCCGTTCCCGCCCTGCGGGGCGCTTGTCGCGCGCCGGTTAATCATGGCAAAGATACAAAACTATTTACAATGTGCAATGCTGTGTCGGGGATTTTTTGTAACTTTACGCCGCGATAGCGCGCATTCGACGGGCCGTGTCCCGGTCCTGTTTCGCTTTCCGGGTTCCTCCCTTGACGGAGGCCGCCGGACGCTTCTCCCTCTTTTCGGGGCGGCACGGACCGCGGTCGGCAGCCGGAGTTGCGGTCGGAAAACGGCGGCATCGAAGCGGCGATCGCCCCTTGCACCATGCGTCTGAAAAAACTTTCGTTGCTCAACTTCAAGAACATCGTCCGGCAGGAGCCTCTTTTCTGCCGCGGCGTGAATTGTCTTGTGGGCGACAACGGTGCGGGCAAGACCAACGTCGTCGATGCGATCTACTATCTTTCGATGTGCAAGTCGTCGTTGCCGATGACCGATGCGCAAAGCATTCTCCACGGGTCCGACTTCTTTCTGCTCGAGGGGCAATACCTCTCCGAGGAGGGGAAGAACGAGTGCGTGGTGTGCACCTTTTCGCGCAAGGGCGGCAAGGTGCTGAAGCGCAACGGCAAGGAATACGAGCGGTTGGCCGACCATGTGGGGCTGGTGCCTGCCGTGATCGTTTCGCCGGCCGACAGCGCCCTTATCAGCGACGCGGCCGACGAGCGGCGTCGCTACCTGAATGCCTGCATTTCGCAGCTCGACCGTCCTTATCTGACTACGGTCATGCGCTACAATGCCGTGCTGGCCGAGCGCAACCGGCTGCTCAAGACCCGGCCCGACGAAACGATGCTTTCGATCTACGACCGGCAGCTGGTCGAGCACGGCGGCAAGATCCACGCCGCGCGGCAGGCTTTCGTCGAGCGGCTGCAGCCCATCGTGGCCGAGTTCTACGGCATGCTCTCGGGCGACCGCGAGCAGGTGGAAGTGCACTACAAGTCGGAGTTGAACGAGCGGAGTTTCGAGGAGGTGCTCCTCGCCGCGCGGCAGAAGGATCTGGTCAACGAGTTCACCACGGCAGGCATCCACCGCGACGATCTGGTGTTGAAGATCGGCGGATTTCCCTTGCGCAAATACGGGTCGCAGGGGCAGCAGAAATCGTTTCTGATCGCGTTGAAGCTGGCGCAGTACGCCATCGTGGCGGAGGCGTGCGGCGAGAAGCCGATCCTGTTGCTCGACGACCTTTTCGACAAGCTCGACGCCGGGCGTGTCGAGCAGCTCATCCGGCTGGTGGCCGACGACGCCTTCGGGCAGATATTCATCACCGACTGCAATTCGCTGCGGCTCAAGTCGATTCTCGACAAGGCCGGCGGCGAGTACGCCCTTTTCACGGTGGAGGGCGGCGAGATCCGCCCGGCCAACGCTGCGGCGGACGACAGCGATGCGGAGAAGACCGGCGCGGAAAAGAACGACGAAGCATGAGACGTACGAAGACCATGTTGATGGGCGATTTGCTGGAGGAGTTTTTCAAGCGCCCCCACATTGCCGCCAAGGTGGCCGAGGGCCGGTTGCCGGAGACGTGGCGCTCCATCGTGGGCGATTGGGTCGCCGATCTGACGACCGAGCTGCGGCTGGAGCGGCACATTCTCCATGTGCGCATCCAGTCGAGCGTCTTGCGGCAGGAGCTCTTCATGCAGCGCGATGCCCTCCGCGAGGAGATCAACAAGCGGTCGGGCGTGCGGTTGGTCAATGCGGTGATCGTGCGTTGAGTGCTGTTGTGGTTGGAGGTTCTCGCGGGAAGCCTTTCAGACCATCCTATAAAAGGGGCAGGAACTCAGTTCCTGCCCCTTTTCGTTTGCGGAGTGCGGCGCCTTTGCGTGGCCCGGTTCTCCGATTCGGGTTGTTTTTTGCCCCCCCCCGATTCGTTCGGACCGGCCCAAGTGTGTCGAGGGTTTTGTCCCGCTCTGCTTTTCAGCTGTTCTGTTCTCCGGTTTGCACCTTCGCCCCCCCCCGGTTTTTCCCGGTCCGGCCCGGAGTCAAGCGCGGTTTGAGAATCCCGGTTTTCCGCCCCGGTTCCGGCAGCTCCAGCTCGGCCTGTAGTCAGCTCCGGCTCGGTCCGGAGCCAGCCCGTTTCGGGCACTTCGGTTCCGTCTGTTTCGGGTCCCTCTGTTTCGGGTCCGGGCCGGTTCGGAGTGATGCGGTTTGGGGCACCCTTCGTTTCCTGCCCCGCCTCGGTTCCGCCGGCAGGCAGTCCGCCCCGGTTCGGTTCCGTCTGTTTCGGGTCCGGGCCGGTTCGGAGTGATGCGGTTTGGGGCACCCTTCGTTTCCTGCCCCCCCCCGGTTCAGCCGGCAGGCAGTCCGCCCGGTTCCGCCCGATTCCGCCCGGTTCGGGAGCCAGGCGGCCCGAAGAATCAGCCGCACTTGGAGTAGCCGCACGACATGCAGGTCAGGCAGCCGTTCTGGTAGGCCATATTCTCCTGTCCGCACGAGGGGCACTTGCCCTTGGACTTGGTGCCGTCGGCGATGTATTGCTTGATGGCGCGGCAGACGCCGGTTTTCCAGGTGTTGATCGATTCGTTGTCGAGATGCAGCGATTCGATGAGCGACACGGTCTTCTCGATGGGCATGCCGTGGCGCAGGACACCGGAGATGAGTTTGGCGTAGTTCCAGAACTCTTCGTTGAAGAGGCGCGAGATGCCGCCGATGGTGTTGGTATAGCCGTAGCGGTCCTTGTACTGGAAGTCGTAGCGCTTCGAGCCGTCTTCTTCGCGCACCTTGATGATGAAGCCCTTGGTGATCTTGCGCGGGATGTACATGGCGTCCTCCTCGATCTTGCCGGTGAAGACTTCGTAGGGGCGTCCTTCCTGCAGACCGACGAATGCGATCCAGTCTTCCGAACCGTTCTTGAAACGCACGATGTCGGCCGGAATCGATTTCGGGCGCTTGGGCGCCTGCCCGGGGTGTTCCTCGCACTTGCGCTTCGACTTGGCGCCTTTCTCGATCAGCACGCCGTCGCGGCAGCCGTCGCGATAGACCGTCACGCCTTTGCAGCCGCACTCCCAGGCCGTGCGGTAGACGTCGGCGACGAGGGCTTCCGAGACGTTGTTGGGCAGGTTGACCGTCACCGAAATCGAGTGGTCGACCCACTTCTGGATGGCGCCCTGCATCTTCACCTTGGCCACCCAGTCGATGTCGTTGGCCGTGGCCTTGTGGTAGGGCGAGGCCTCGACCCAGCGTTGCAGTTCGTCGTCGGAGATCGATTCCAGCTTCGAGGTGTCGTAGCCGTTGGCTTCGAGCCACTTGACGAAGTTGTGGTGGTAGACGTTGTATTCCTGGAACTTCTCGCCCGTCTCGTCCTGGTAGTCGACATGGGTGTCGTGGTCGGAGGGGTTGATCTTGCGGCGGCGCTTGTAGACGGTGCGGAACACCGGTTCGATGCCCGACGTGGTCTGCGACATGAGCGAGGTGGTGCCCGTGGGGGCGATGGTCAGCATGGCGATGTTGCGGCGTCCCTTCTCGACCATCTCGGCGTAGAGCTCGGGATCGGCCTCGCGGATGCGGGCGATCATGGGGTTGTTCTTCTCCTTGGCAGCGTCGTAGACGGCGAAAGCGCCGCGTTCGCCGGCCATCTTGACCGATGCGCGGTAGGCTTCCACAGCCAGGGTCTTCTGCACCTCTACGGCGAATGCGATGGCTTCCTCCGAGCCGTAGCGCAGACCCAGGGCGGCCAGCATGTCGCCTTCGGCCGTGATGCCCAGACCCGTGCGGCGTCCCTTGAGGGCCATGTTGCGGATCTTCTTCCACAGCTCCAGCTCTACGCGGCGTACGTCCTCGTCTTCGGGGTCGGCGGCGATCTTCTCGATGATGAGCTCGACTTTCTCCAGCTCCAGATCGATGATGTCGTCCATGATGCGCATGGCCTTGGCCACGTGCTCCTTGAATTTGGGGAAGTTGAACCGCGCCTTTTCGGTGAACGGATCGTCGACGTAGGAGAAGAGGTTGAGCGCCAGCAGGCGGCACGAGTCGTAGGGGCAGAGCGGAATCTCGCCGCAGGGGTTGGTCGAGACGGTCACGAAGCCTTCGTCGGCATAGCAGTCGGGGACGCTCTCGCGGATGATCGTATCCCAGAACAGCACGCCGGGCTCGGCCGACTTCCAGGCGTTGTGGATGATCTTCTCCCACAGCTTGCGGGCGTCGATGTCCTGCTTGTAGGCCGGATTGTCGGAAGCGATGGGGAACTGCTGATGGTATTTCTTGCCGGCGATGGCGGCGCGCATGAAGTCGTCGTCGATCTTGATCGAGACGTTGGCGCCCGTGACCTTGCCGGTGTCGACCTTGGCGTCGATGAAACGCTCGGCATCGGGGTGCTTGATCGACAGCGAGAGCATCAGGGCTCCGCGCCGTCCGTCCTGCGCCACCTCGCGCGTGGAGTTGGAATAGCGCTCCATGAAAGGCACGATGCCCGTCGACGTGAGGGCCGAGTTGAGCACGGGGCTGCCCGTGGGACGGATGTGCGAGAGGTCGTGGCCCACGCCGCCGCGCCGCTTCATGAGCTGCACCTGCTCCTCGTCCATGCGGAAGATGCCGCCGTAGGAGTCGGCCGGGTTCTTGTGGCCGATGACGAAGCAGTTGGAGAGCGAGGCCACCTGGAAGTTGTTGCCGATGCCGGTCATGGGGCCGCCCTGGGGAATGACGTAGCGGAAATGGTCGAGCAGATCGAATACCTCGTCCGCCGACATGGGCGAGGGGTATTTGCGCTCGATGCGCGCGATCTCGGCGGCGATGCGCTCGTGCATCTGCCGGGGCGAACTCTCGTAGATGTTGCCGAACGAATCCTTGAGGGCATACTTGGTGACCCACACCGTGGCGGCCAGGTCGTCGCCGTCGAAGTAGACTTTCGATTCGGCCACGGCGTCGTTGTAGTCGACCTTCTGCGGTGCAGGCGGATTGGAAACTTTTGCCATAATATATCGATACCTTTTTTGATTGTTCCTTTCGGAGGTCCCTGCGGCGGGGACGGTTTTGCAAAGATGGCGCATTCCGGGCAAATATCCCAACAATCGCGGCGCGAATTATACACAAATTATCTACAAAAAGTCGCGGCGCGTTCCAACCGGTTGAAACACACCGCGACTGCTTTTTGCGCAACGGTTTTATGGAGGCGTGTTATTCAATACGAACTACCGGAACCGTTTTTGCGATTTCGGCTTTACTTTCGTATTTATAAATTCCTATTTGCCGTACTCGTTTCCCTTGGGGGATTTTGATTATTTCTTCATCGTAATAACGTTTCCCTTCATCATTTACAAATAAAACAAGAACTCCGGTAAATGAAGATATTCCATATTTTTTATCTTCTGCATGCGCGAGAGCTGCTCCGGGAGATACTTCTTGAAGCACTTGAAACCGATTTCCTTGAATATATTCCCCTGGTTCGTCAAACATAGTAATGCCATGATTATTGGCAGTTGATACGAAGAAAGAAAGCAGTATGATAAAAACAATACCTGTAATTGCACCGGCAATGAATATCAGTAGATTTTTCATTTTATTGAAAATGTTTTATTTGACTGCCACGGCGTCGATTTCTACCAGAGCGCCCATGGGCAGGGCGGCGACTTCGAAACAGATGCGGGCGGGCATCTCCGAGGTGAAGTGTTCGGCGTAGACGGCGTTCATGGCTGCAAAGTCGGAGATGTGCTGCAGCAGGACGGTGGTCTTCACTACATTGTTGAATCCGTAGCCCGCTTCGGCGAGGATGTGCCCCAGGTTGGCGAGCGACTGCCGCGTCTGGGCTTCGATGCCTTCGGCCATCTTGCCCGTGGCGCCGTCGATGGGCAGCTGGCCCGATACATAGAGTGCGCCGTCGGTCTCCACGGCCTGCGAATAGGGCCCCACGGCTTTGGGTGCGAGGGGCGAAGCGATGATCTTTTTCATAGGTGCATGTCTGTTGATTGGACAAAGATATGAATTTCGTATCTTTGCACCAACAATTCGAGACGAAGATGAAACGCATGATCCGGATGCTGTTCCTGGCCCTCGCGGTCGCCCTTGCGGCAGGATGCAGCCACAGCAAAGGGTGCCATTGCCGCGCCTATCAGAAGAAATACCGCCGCCCGCTCGCGGGAACGACCTGGCAGCTGGTCCAGCTCTACGGCCGGAGCGTGACGGCCGCGCCCGGCGCTTTCACGCTTGTCCTTTCGGACGGCGACGGACGGATAAGCGGCCGGGGAGCCTGCAATAGCCTTTCGGGCGCCTATGCGACCGATCGCAGCCGGACCCTGACCATCGGTCCGCTCGCTTCCACGCGCATGGCCTGCCCCGGGCTGGAGCAGGAGCAACGTTTCTTCGAAGCGCTCCGGACCACCACCCACTACGACATGGACGGGCCGTTGCTGCTGTTGCTCCGCAACGGCGAGTTGCAGGCTGTCTTGCAGGCTTTGGCCGAATAGCCGCTCTCAGCGGTGCTGTTCGGACAATTGTTTTGTGTGCGAACTCCGAGACATAGCATATAACCAAAAGCCGCCCGTTCAACGGGCGGCTTTTCTTGTCGGCGGCGGGGCCTATTTCAGATGCGGATTGACCTTGTGCCACTCGTCGACGGGCGGCAGGATGCCCATCGCGATCACCTCGTCGCGGAGCTTGCAGAGGTGGTTGTAGCTCTCGGTGAGGCGCGCGTGCTCCTCGGGCGTGCCCTGCACGTTCTTGTACTCGACGCCCTTGGGGCCGATGGAGGTCTCCATGGCCATGAGGATGTGGCGGAACTCGTCGTTGTGCACATAGACGCCGGCCGGATAGGTGAACGGCTTGCCGCCCATGGCTGCGGCGATCATGCAGATCGAAAGGTAGGCCGGGCTCTGGAACGACGAACGGCCGCGCAGGTCGATGATGTGCTTGCCGCCCTGGACGACGCGCTGCTGCAGTTCGTGCCAGTCGCCTTCGGGCATTTCATGACCGATAAGTTCCGAAAGCGGACGTCCGGCCACGAGCGTCGTCGATGCGAAGACGGCCATCTGCTCGCCATGGCCGCCGTAGGTGCGGCAGTTGCGGATTTCGTCGGGCGAAATCTTGAAATATTGGGCCAGCTCCGAGCGCAGGCGCGTCGAGTCGAGCGCTGCGAGGGTCGACACCTGCGACGGGTGCAGCCCGCCGTAGATCAGCGTCACGAGACCCGTGATGTCGGCCGGGTTGAAGATGACCACCACGTGCTTCACGTCGGGACAGTAGGTGCGGATGTCCTTGCCCAGCTGGGCGGCGATCTCGGCGTTGCCCTTCAGGAGGTCTTCGCGCGTCATGCCGGCCTTGCGGGCGGCTCCGCCCGACGAAACCACGTAGGAGGCGCCCGTAAGCGCATCGCCGATCTCCGACGTCCAGGTGATGTTCACCCCTTCGAAGGCGCAGTGGCGCAGCTCCTCGACCACGCCCTCCAGCGCGGGCGCGAAGGGGTCGTAGAGGCAGATGTTGGGCGTCAGACGCATCATCAGGGCGGTCTGCGCCATGTTGGAGCCGATCATGCCGGCGGCGCCGACGATCGTCAGTTTTTCATTGGTAACGAATTCCATCGTGTTGTGTTTTAGATATGTAATTCTTCGTCGTTGCTTTTTCGGTCCCTCTCGATTTGGCGGGCGGAGGGCCGGTGCATGCTTCGCTGCTTTGGGTGTTTCCGCTTCACTCCATTTCGCGGCGGTTGAGCAGCGCATGGGTGATGGTCAGTTCGTCGACATATTCCAGTTCGTCGCCGAAGCCGATGCCGCGGGCGATCGAGGTGATCTTCACGCCGGGGTAGCGGCGCAGGCGGCTCATCAGATAGAAGAGCGTCGTTTCGCCCTCGACCGAGGTGGAGATGGCCAGGATCACCTCCTTGACACCGCCCTGCGCGATGCGGTCGCACAGCAGGTCGATCTTCAGATCGGAGGGCGCTATGCCCTGCATGGGCGAGATGACACCGCCCAGCACATGGTAGAGCCCCTTGTACTGGCGGGTGTTCTCGATCGACAGCACGTCGGCTACCTGTTCCACTACGCAGATCGTCGCATGGTCGCGTTCGCGGTCGGCGCAGATGGGGCACACCTGCTCGTCGGAGAGGTTGTTGCAGCGGGCGCAGTGCTTGATGTCGTTGCGGAAGCGGTCGATGCTGCGGGTCATTTCGCCCACCGAGTCGGGTTCCATGCGCAGGATGTGCATGGCCAGGCGCAGTGCCGTGCGGCGTCCCACGCCCGGCAGCTTCGACAGCTCGCCGACCACGTCCTGTAAGAGTTTCGACATCAGACGATCTCGATTTTGCGGTTTTCGATCCACCCTTTCTTGCCGTCGTCGATGACGATCTCGCACCAGTCGTCGAGACGGTCGGTGATGGTCACCACGGTGCCTTCGTGGAGCAGGAAGAGGTCGGTGGCCGAGTTGTCGGGCGAGCTCTTCACCGCCGCGGAGGCCGGCATCACCACGGCGCTCGTGCGGTCGAGCATTCCGCGGCGTTCGGCCGCGGCGAACAGCGTGGCGGTCACGAAGAGCACCGCTGCAACCAGAGTGCCATAGAATCCGGTTTTGCGCCACGAGAGCCGCTGGGCCAGCAGAAAAAAGAGGAAAAAGCCCAGTGCGCAGGTCAGAAAGAGCAGCGAGAGGATCGTCCAGGCCGTGCAGCCCATCGTGTGGCGCACGCTGCGCAGCCAGGCGACAAGAAAGAATTCGGGGATGCGTTCGATGTTGTCCTTGGTGCGGGCTTCGGCGACGCTCAGGTTGTAGCGGATGTCGCCGTTGCCGGGCGCCAGGCGGAGCGCCCGGCGGTAGAACAGGATCGCTTTGCCCAGGCGGTCGGCCTTGAAATAGGCGTTGGCCAGGTTGTAGCAGAGTTTCACCGAGACCAGCCCCTGTGCAAGCAGTTCTTCGTAAGTCTCGGCCGCCGCGCGGTAGTCGCCGTTGATGTAGGCCGTGTTGGCCCGGTCCCACAGGAGCGCGGGCGCCGCAGCGTCGGTTTCGGCGGCGGGAACTTCGGTTGAGGCATCAGCAGCAGCCATGTCGGCAGCCTCGGCGGTTGTTGCAGGATCGGTTTGGCCGGCCGTTGCGGCGGGGGCGGCCGGTGTCTGTGCGTATGCGGTCGCCGCAGCGCCGTGCGTCGGTATGAAAAGCGGAGCGGGACCCGCCAGGGCTGCGAACAGGACCAGGATCAATCGTTTCATGGGAATCTATCGTTTGATGATCGACTCGATGCGCGAAATCAGGTCTACGCCGTCGGCGTAGATGTCGCCCATCTGCACCGATGCGGCGGGCGAATACTGTGCCTCGTCGCACTGGGCGATGAGGGCCGTGAAGCGCTGCGACTCGTCGGACGGAACGCCGCGGCGGTGCAGTTCCTCGCGCACGTTCTCCTTGGTGAGGTTGGCCACGGGGATGTTGAACTTGTCGCTCACGTAACCCCACAGCGCGCGCAGCATCTCCTCGTAGAAGGCATGGCGGTCGTGAGCTTCCATGTATTTGCGGGCCGCGCGGAAGCGTTGTACGGCCACCTTGTTGGCGCGCCGGCCGCGGACCAGGGCGACGTTCTGCGATTCGCGGATGCGCCGGCGCAGGGTGGCGTAGGCCGCCGTGAACAGAAGCAGGATGCCGCACAACAGCACCCAGTAGAGCATGCTGAACAGAAACGGCTGCTGCGGAGTGCGCAGCCGGGCGTTGCCCAGCTTGATGAAGCGGATGTCCTCGCCCAGCAGCCGCACCTCCTCTTTCGACATGCCGCGGTTCTGCATCACCACGGCTTCGCCGCCGCCTCCGGCATCGGGTGCGACGTCGAGCGTCAGCGGTTCGGAGCGCAGGGTCGCATACTCCATGCGCGACGGATCGAAGTAGCTGAACACCACGGGTTCGATCTGGAAAGAGCCGTCGGCGCGCGCTATGAAGGGGTATTCGAACTGGCGGTAGCCCGAGATGCCGGCGGCCGACGTGTTGATCGACTCGGTGGTCTTGACGTTGTACTGCTCGAACGAACCGGGCAGCGTCAGCTTGGGGGCCTGCACGAACGTAAGGTTGCCCGTTCCCGAAATCTTGACCGTATAGGTCGCTGCCGAATTGGCGGCCAGCCGCTGCGTCGGGAGCTTGGTCTCCATCGTGAAGTGCCCGACGGCCCCGCTGAATCCGGCCGGGGCGCCGGCCGGCAGGGGTTTGACCGTGATGTTGACGCGCGGACTCTGCACTTTGACAGGCACGTTGTAGACATCGTGGCCGCCCCCGAAGAAAGGATCGGCGCTGCGGTTGCTCGGCACGATGACCTGCGCGACGGCGGTCAGTTCGGCGGGTTCGATGACCAGCGTGCCGGCCTGCTGCGGGTAGAGCAGGTATTCCCAGGCGACCGACGTTTCGTAGATCTTGCCGTTGTAGGTCTCGCGCTGGCGCGGGGCGTTGTCGGTGTTGAGCTGCTGGGCCCAGAATCCGTTGAACGACGGCACCTTGTAGTCCTGGAATCCGGCTACGTTGGCGCGGCGGTAGAGCTTGAAGATCACGCGCAGCGGTTCGCCCTTGTAGACGGTGCTGCGCGATACGGCGGCCCGCAGCAGGATGTCGTCCTTGCCCAGCCGCCGGCGTGCTTCGCTTTCGGGGTTTCGGGACTGCGGTTCTCCGTTGGCGGAGCCTCCCGGCACCACGCCGGCGGAACCCGGTGCGGCGCCCTCGTCGACCACCTCGATCGGCAGGGACCGCGTGCGGTAGGTCTCTCCGTCGACGGCGATGGCGGCCGGGGCGACGGTGAAGTTGCCGGCGCTGTTGGCCATGAGCACGTAGGTGAGCGTATATTCGACGCTCTTGGTCATCGACCCGTTGACGATCTGGATCGACGAGCCCTCCGAAACGGCGGGTCCGGCCAGCACGTCGAATCCCTCGAACGACGGAGGCGCGAAACTTCCGTCGTCGGGCCGGGCGTTGAGCGCGAATTCGACCCGGAAGGCTTCGCCCACGGCCACGATCAGGGGCGAGGAGGCCTCGAAGACGACCTTGTCGGCGCCGGCGGCCGGCCCCCATGCAACGACGCAGAGCGCCGCGAAGATGATTTTCGCAATAAGACCTTTCATCGTTTCAACAACGCGGTTTTGAGTCCGTTCGTATCCGGGGTCTGCAATTTTAATGCTTGAAATCGGCGAAGAAGTCGTTGCCCTTGTCGTCGACGATGATGAAGGCCGGGAAATCCTCGACGTAGATCTTGCGCACGGCCTCCATGCCCAGTTCGGGGAAGTCGACCACCTCGACCGACTTGATCGAGTTCTTGGCCAGGATGGCGGCGGGGCCGCCGATCGAACCGAGGTAGAAGCCTCCGTTGGCCTTGCAGGCGTCGGTGACCTCCTGCGAGCGGTTGCCCTTGGCCACCATCACGAGCGAACCGCCGTGTTTCTGGAAGAGGTCGACGTAGGGGTCCATGCGCCCGGCCGTGGTGGGGCCGAACGAACCCGAGGCCATGCCGTCGGGCGTCTTGGCGGGACCGGCGTAGTAGACCGGATGCTTCTTGAAGTATTCGGGCATGGGCTTGCCCTCGTCGAGCATCTGCTTGATGCGGGCATGGGCGATGTCGCGGGCCACGATCAGCGTGCCCTTGAGGTTCAGACGCGTCTTGATGGGGTACTTGGTCAGGATGGCGCGCACCTTGTCCATGCCTTCGTCGAGGTCGATGTCCACGGCGGGCGACATGGCCGGGGCTTCCTTGGGCAGGAAGCGCGCCGGGTTCTTCTCCAGCTCCTCCAGGAAGATGCCTTCGGGCGTGATCTTGGCCTTGATGTTGCGGTCGGCCGAGCAGCTCACGCCGATGGCCACGGGGCACGAGGCGGCATGGCGCGGAGCACGGATGACGCGCACGTCGTGCACAAGGTACTTGCCGCCGAACTGGGCGCCGACGCCCGACTGCCGGCAGATCTTCAGCACCTTCTCCTCCCATTCGAGGTCGCGGAAGCAGCGGCCTCCCTCGTTGCCCGAGGTGGGCAGTTCGTCGAGGTAGCCGGCCGACGCCTTCTTGACGGTCGAGAGGCACATTTCGGCCGAGGTGCCGCCGATGCAGATAGCCAGGTGATAGGGCGGGCAGGCCGAGGTGCCGAGGTCCTTGATGTGTTCGGTGATGAACTTGGTGAGCGACTCTTCGTTGAGCAGCGCCTTGGTCTGCTGGTAGAGGAAGGTCTTGTTGGCCGAGCCGCCGCCCTTGGTGATAAAGAGGAATTCGTACTCCATGCCGGGCTTGCCGCCGTAGATGTCGATCTGCGCGGGCAGGTTGGTGCCCGAGTTCTTCTCGTCGGTCATGGTGAAGGGCACCACCTGCGAGTAGCGCAGGTTGCGCTCCTTGTAGGTCTCGTAGACGCCGCGGGCGATGCACTCGGCGTCGTCAGCCCCGGTGAAGACGTCTTCGCCCTTGTGGGCGATGCAGATGGCCGTGCCGGTGTCCTGGCAGGTGGGCAGCTCGCCCTCGGCGGACACGCACTGGTTGAGCAGCATGGTGTAGGCCACGAACTTGTCGTTGTCGGTGGCTTCGGGGTCGTCGAGAATGTTGCGCAGCTTCTGCAGGTGGGCGGCGCGCAGGTAGAACGACACGTCGCTGTAGGCGGCCTTGGAGAGGAGCTCCAGACCGGCGGGGTCGACCTTCAGCATCTTGCGGCCGTCGCACTCCACGACCTTCACGTAATCTTTCGTCAGCAGACGGTACTGCGTCTTGTCCTCCCCCACGGGGAACGGTTCCTGGTAGATGAAATCAGCCATCGGTGTATTTTGATTTTGTGTGTTTTATCTTTTTGTCGGGCCGGGGTCCGCAGGGGCGGTTTCCGGCCGTTTTTTCGGCTTCCCTCGGGTGCGGGGTCGAGCCGTTCAGCCGTGCAAAAATACAAAAAACTATCCGGATTGCGCAATAATTTCCGCCGATTTGTTATTTTATTAACACAAACCTCGTGCCCGCTCCGTTTCCGGACGATGCGGCCGGAACAGGGGCGCGCTCTCTCAGCAAAATGCCTTGTGCAAAGGTTTCTTCGGGTTGCGTGCTTGCGCTGTGCTGAAGCGGGGAACTTCGTGCTTTTTTACCGCCGGTTGCGGTTTTTCGGGCCGCGCGCGATGTGTTTGTATCGCCGCCAAGCATCTTTCTTTGCGCGCTTCTTTCCGGTTTGTCATTCCGAGCGGGGCGACGAATCTTTTCTGTGCAGGCTGCTGTCGGCTTCGCACGTCCTGGCACGGCCTCTATTTGTCATTCTGAGCGGAGCGAAGAAGCTGTCACCCTCCCCGGAACTCCGCCAAGTATCCGGTAAAAGCCGGGCGACACTCCGTATTCCTTAGGCCCTGCTCGCAGGGCACAGAACCGGCCGAAAAGCTCGTTTGCAAGGGCGGTTTCGCGGATAAGCATTCGAAGTTTTGGCATTCCGGAAAAAAGCGTTAACTTTGCAGGCCTTTTGCGTGCGCGCGGGATCGTAATTATATACGGGCGCTGCGGAGCCGGTCCCGCGAGGGCCTGTGACGCAACGGCAGCCGGGCGCATGACGGAAGGCAGAACATTATCAACCTTTTAACGAGCGATTGTATCGCAAACATTTCCACAATGGAAGAAAACAAGAATGTGGTCGCAAACGAGAATTTCGACTGGAACTCGTTCGAAAACGACCTGGGCGTCTACAGCCAGCCCAAGGAAGAGATCGCCGCAGCCTATGACAAGACGCTGTCCAACGTTACGGTCGGCGAAGTGGTCGAAGGTACGGTGACGGGACTCACCAAGCGCGAGGTCATCGTCAACGTAGGCTACAAGAGCGAGGGTATCATCTCCATCTCGGAGTTCCGCTACAACCCCGATCTGAAGGTGGGCGACAAGATCGAAGTCTATGTCGACTCGGCCGAGGACAAGAACGGCCAGCTGGCCCTGTCGCACAAGAAGGCGCGCCAGCTCAAGTCGTGGGATCGTGTCAACGAAGCCCTGGAGAAGGACGAGATCATCAAGGGTTACATCAAGTGCCGCACCAAGGGCGGTATGATCGTCGACGTCTTCGGCATCGAGGCCTTCCTGCCCGGTTCGCAGATCGACGTGAAGCCCATCCGCGACTACGACGTATACGTCGACAAGACCATGGAGTTCAAGGTTGTCAAGATCAACCAGGAGTTCCGCAACGTGGTCGTGTCGCACAAGGCGCTCATCGAGGCCGAACTCGAAGCGCAGAAGCAGATCATCATGTCCAAGCTCGAGAAGGGTCAGATCCTCGAGGGTACGGTCAAGAACATCACCTCCTACGGCGTCTTCGTCGACCTGGGCGGCGTGGACGGTCTGATCCACATCACCGACCTGTCGTGGGGCCGCGTAAGCCACCCCGAGGAGATCGTTTCGCTCGACCAGAAGATCCAGGTCGTGATCCTCGATTTCGACGATGCCAAGAAGCGCATCGCTCTGGGTCTCAAGCAGCTCACCCCGCATCCGTGGGAGGCGCTCGACCCCGCTCTCAAGGTGGGCGACAAGGTCAAGGGCAAGGTGGTCGTCATGGCCGATTACGGTGCGTTCGTCGAGATCGCTGCCGGCGTCGAGGGCCTGATCCACGTCTCGGAGATGTCGTGGAGCCAGCACCTGCGTTCGGCTCAGGAGTTCATGAAGGTCGGCGACGAAGTCGAGGCCGTCATCCTGACGCTCGACCGCGAGGACCGCAAGATGTCGCTCGGCATCAAGCAGCTTTCGGCCGATCCCTGGGCTGACATCGAGACCAAGTATCCCGTGGGCACCAAGACCATGGCCAAGGTCCGCAACTTCACCAATTTCGGCGTCTTCGTCGAGATCGAGGAGGGCATCGACGGTCTGATCCACATTTCGGACCTCAGCTGGACCAAGAAGGTGAAGCATCCCGGCGAATTCACGCAGGTGGGTGCCGACATCGAGGTCGTCGTGCTGGAGATCGACAAGGACAACCGCCGTCTCTCGCTGGGTCACAAGCAGCTGGAGGAGAACCCCTGGAACGAGATCGAGGGCAAGTTCTCGATCGACACCGTTCACGAGGGCACCATCACCGAGATGACCGACAAGGGCGCCGTCGTATCGTTGGCCGAGAACGTCGAGGGTTTCTGCCCCGCGCGTCAGCTCACCAAGGAGGACGGCACGACTCCCAAGGTCGGCGACAAGATCGACTTCAAGGTCATCGAGTTCTCGAAGGCTACCAAGCGCATCACCCTCTCGCACGTCCGTACGTATGAGGAGGCCCGCCGCGCCGAGATCGCTGCCGAGAAGGCCGAGAAGCGCGCTGCTGCCGACGCTACGAAGTCGACCGTGAAGAAGATCAACGCTTCGGTCGAGAAGACGACCCTTGGCGACATCGCCGGTCTGGCTGCTCTGAAGAGCGCCATGGAGGCCGCCGAAGCCAAGAAGGCTCCCAAGGCCAAGAAAGAGGAGACCGAGGAGTAATCCGCGGCCATCCGATCGATGAGGCACCCGCGCGGAGTTTCCGTGCGGGTGCTTTTTTACATTCTGACATACTGTTTTCGTCGTTCGTATCGTTATCCTATAAACTGATTCACTGACCCTTCTGATATGAAACGATTCTCCGTTTTCTTGTTGGTCGTTGCCTTGTTGGCCGGCGGTACCGTGCTTTCGGCACCTTCGCATGCGCTTTCCATGCTTCCTTTTTGCGGGCCGGAACATCCGGCGTCCCGTTTTCCGGAAGAGGTTTCCTGCGACGCACAGCGGCATCGGCCGCGCCCGAATCCCGACCGGCACGCGGATCGCCATCCCGGTGTGCGGCCGCAACATCGTCCGAATCGTCCGGGATGTTCGCACGAACAAGACGGCAGACGGCGTAATGCTCGATATGTAGTGAGAGGTGCGACCGTTCTTTATCGCGGTTGTGTGGTGGAGGGTGCTTCGGCCTCGTCGTTCCGCAATCTTGGCGGCGGATACGGATGCGACGCCTGGCATGTCTTCTACGACGGATTCATGATGGACGGAGCCGCAGCTCTTTCGTTCAAGTACCTTGGCAGCGGCTATGCACACGATGCCTGGAGCGTTTTTTACGGTGGGCGGAAGATGGCGGATGCTTCCGTTCTGACGTTTCGGGTGTTGGGCGACGGTTATGCCTGCGATGCCTGGAATACCTATTTTTGCGGTCGCCGGGTCAAAGATTTGCCGCTCCGTTATCGGCGGTAGTTTGTTCTGCCATACGGTTTTCCTCTGAAAGCAGTCGGAGTGCCCGGAGTGGTGCAGGCTACGGCTTGTACCAGCGTGGTCAGTAGATTCAGCAGTCCGCTGGCGGTGTAATGGCGCAGGAGAGTTGATAAGGAATAGTTGTTTTTGGGGGGGGTTGCGCCGGTTTTCGATAGTTTTACAATTCGCAGAGTCGCGCGGGCGACAGCCTCCCGGCGCGGAGGCTCGCCGCTTCGGCTGTCGCCGGGCTCGCTACTCCGCAGGCTGCGTCCGTGCGTTCAGAGAGAGCGTACATTGTAAGTTTGCAAGCTCTGCTTCGGTCGGCGCTGTGTTGTTCTCGTGCCGAAGTCCGCGGGGCGAGTATCTGCGAGCCTCCGCAGGGCGGGGCTTCGGCTCGCCCGGCTGAACGCCGGATTCTATCTCTGCAAGCCATGGCCGCTCCGAACATCTTTTCCTTCCACCTTTCCGCGTTGCCGCCAGTTGCTTATTCCAGTCTGCTGCGGAGTTTGCGAAC
>Ga0137307_100459_pt1 | contig 54827 bp, 84 predicted proteins | sample NAcewD2O_March_2_FD_97180 | JGI IMG/M metagenome (GOLD analysis project Ga0137307, IMG submission 97180) | Mouse cecal microbial communities from Vienna, Austria - N-Acetylglucosamine amended D2O_March | ecosystem: Host-associated > Mammals > Digestive system > Large intestine > Cecum | place... | reverse complement strand
AAAGTTATGGGACTGACCCTAAACGACAGAAAAGTGTTAGCAAAACGCTGGGCAGACGGGGACAGCGCCGTGTCGATTGCGAAGGGCCTGGGCTGCGCCCCCGGCACGATCTACGCAGAGCTGACACGGGGGCACACCGGAGAGCTTGACCGGAATTCCCGCCCCATGTACGACCCGGAGCGGGGGCAAGCGGCATATCAGGCCAACCTCCGGAAACGGGGGAACCGGGGCCGACGCTGCAAAAGACCTGGGACACCGAAAGGAGCGAAAGAAGGATGACCAACTTTGAGAAGCTCACGGCCTCGCCGGAAACCCTGGGCGCTTTCCTGGCCTCCATCCCCACCACCGGAGGCCCGTGGGACGAAGCCTTCCGCAAGACGTTTTGCGGCGGGTGCGGCCAGGAGGACTGTGAGCCGACCTGCCCCCACCAGGTGGAGCGGGGCAACCCGGCCTGGTGGCTGAAGCAGGTGGTGGAGGGCAGCGTGCAGGGCGAGAGCGCCGTCTGCGCCGCCGGACGCAAACTGGTGGAGTTCATTGTTTCGGACCCGGACATGGCTGGTATGACGGAAAAGGAGATCAGCAGATCGCTTGCCTACGTCGGCATAGCAATGAGCGGGATTTTTGCACCAGCGACGCTCCGTGAGGCGATAGACACCGGCGACCGGCGCATGGCAGACGCTATCGGCCAGGCTATTAAGAAAGGAGGCGAGCAGGGTGGACGGGTTTGATGCAAAAACAAGGGAAACGCTTGAAAAACAGTTGCAGCTGCTTTCCGAACGCTCCACAAAGGCCACGGATGCCGACCTCGCAAATTTGACCTACGCAATGACCGACATCGCAAGGATACTCAGGACCAAAGCCGCATCGAGTATGAGCGGCCCAGCTTTTGAGGCCAAAGCTCACAGCGGCTCCCAGCCAGAAAGGTCTGCGGGGCAATCTACCTGACCATCAAGCAAATCCCAGTCAGAACACCCCGTGGCGTGTTGGTAGACATCATCAGCAACAGAAGCCGGAGAGTGCCAGAAGCCATAAAGTTCATCATTCAGCCACAAGCAAAACCGGCCGTTTTCGTGCCGCTGAATGAACATATCTCCAACTGGTGAGTGGTAGACCCACATAACAACCACCCCCTTTCCCCGCCCACATCATACCACAGAGCCGGGAGAGGGGCAAGCGCCCACAGGGCGGAGGAAGGAACTCTGGACAGATGGAAAATGAACAGATGGTTATAGAGGGCTTCGAGCGGCGGATCGCTGACCTGGAAAGCCGCCTCTCCGAGGTAGAGAAGCGCCTGAAGAGCCAGGAGCGCAAGGCCCGGAGGGCCGCTCAGTTCCAGCAGCTTCAGGAGGTAGAAATCCAAAAGCTGAAGGAAATCGCCCTGAGCCTCGCAAGCGAAGAACCGCTCCGCTCCGTAGACGGCGCTGCCGCCATAAGCAAGGAGGCCGCATATCAGAAGTTCGGAGAGTGCGGGATCGGCAAGGTGACCGCCATGCGGGCGCTGCGGAAAGCCGGGATCATCAGGATAGGCCACCAGAACCGCAACACCGACACTATCTGGCTCAACGGCAAGTGCCAGCGGGTAATCATAGTAGTCACGAAGGAGTAAACAACATGGACAAAGACACCAGACCGGGCACCTGGCGGGACTGCAATGACCCCAACCTCGCCAAGCGGATGGAGGACTACCGGAGGAAGCGCAAGGCCAGACGCCGCCGCCAGACCGCCGCAAGGATCACCGCCCTGGTCGCCGCCTTCCTGCTGGGGCTGGCCGTAGGCCGCTACACAAGGACCCCGGCCCAGGCGGACAAACCGGAGCCGCCCCCGGCCACCTCCACCCCGGCGGCGACGGTACCGGCCACCAGTGAACCGACCGCCGCCGACCTTTGGAGCAACGACCGGAGCCGGATCGACACCCCGCTTCTGGACCACGCCGCCCTGGAGCCGGAAACACAGTGGGCCACCTTCAACCTTTGCAGCCAAGACGCCGACCTGTTCTGCGCCACGATGGCGATTGCATACCACGAAAGCCGCTTCACCCCGGACCTCGTAGGGGATGACGGCAAAAGCGTTGGGATGATGCAGATAAACGCCAAGTGGCACACGGGCCGCATGGAGGCCCTCGGAGTAACCGACCTGACAGACCCGGTACAGTGCGCCGCCGTAGCCATTGACTACCTGAAGGAGCTGGAGGGTCTCACCGGGGCCTCACCGGATGATCCGGCCCTCTACATGGCCTACAATATGGGACCCGCCGGAGCGAGGAAGGCCCTGGAGGCGGGGAAGGAAACCACCGCATACAGCGAGGCGGTCCTGGCTACATACCGGAGCTATAAGGAAGAAATGGAGTGGGCAGCAGATGACTAAAGAAGAACTGATGGACGGGCTCGGGGCGCTGCTGGACCTCTTGGACGCAGTGCCGGACGGTACCGACATACTCTCGGCCACCCTCCCGGCCCCCTACATTCACGCCGACCGGCGCACCGTAGAGCTTCACATCCACAACAACATCGGGCGGATCGCAAAGAAGCTCGGCCTTCAGGTGACGCAGGACTGCAACTGCTACCCGGATATGGTTCGGCTGGCGGTCCGCTTTGAACACGGCGAAATCCTCCAGCTTGAGGAAAAAGCAGCCGCCCCCAGCGACGCAACCGCCGGGGACGGCAGGGCCTGACGGCCCGGATAAATACCACGGCCCCATTATACGGGGCGCAGAAAGGAATGTCAAGAATGTACGGATTCGGAAAAACCAGAGGCGGGAAACTTTCGATCACCACGCAGGGCGACAGGTCGCAGGTGGAGGTCGCCGGGACGCCGGTAGACATCATCTTCAACTGGACGGCCCTGACCAACCAGGTCTGCAAGACCCTCGGAGTTCCGCCGATTGCCCTCGCCGCCATGCTGCCGCAGATGGTCAGCGAGTACCAGGGCACCGCCCTGAAAAGCGAGATGCGGATGGGCGGGGAAGTGAGGGCCGACAAGTGAAGATGGCCCTTCAGGGGACGGCCCTCTTGATTAAGGACGCCGATAACGTGCAGTTCACGGTAATCAAGAGCTGGAACAAGATGAAGTGGGACCGGAAGGCCCAGCTGCTGCGGGGGACCGCTGACATTGAGCTGCTGGACAAGCTGGCCAGCATAGTCCGCCTTCCCCCGGCCATTGAGGACCGGCGGAGCCGCCTCCACGCCCTTCAGGACGCCGTGGACGCCGAGCGGGTAAACCAGGAGCCGACCCCCTTCTTCAAGTACCCCGTCAAGCTGCCCCTCTACGCCCACCAGATGCGGGGGGCCAACATGGCCCTGCTGACCTTCGGCTGGGTACCTGTAAAAGGAGCGTGACCGCATGAGCAAAAAGAAGCAGCGGGAGAAGGACGCACCGGCCCCACCTTCAATGACCATAGACGCCATCCTGGCCCAGCTGGCCAGCATGAAGGACAGCGCCGCCGCCTTCACCAAAGAGCGGGACGCCGACCCCGTGTGGAAGGCGGACGTAACAGCCTGTGAGGCGGCGACGGCTATACTGAGCGCCCTCCAGGACGAAGGCGTCAGGACCCCGGAGGAAGTCCGGGACTTGGTACACGACTACAACGCCCTGGCGGAACAGTACCGGAACCTACACCAACAGTATGAGGAACCGGCGGCGGTCCTCCGGTTTGGCACAGGGGCAAGGTCCGCTTACCTTTGCCCGAAATGCCGCAGCCAGAGCCGCCCCGGCAACGCCTACTGCTGGAGCTGCGGCAAGAGGCTCGGATGGGGGAGGTAACAGCAGATGAAAGAGCCGTGGATCGTATTTCTCTACCAGGGGAAAGAGGTCTGCGCCATCACCGTACACGGGACCTTCCCCGGAGAGATAGACGCAACAAAGGACCTCCTGGCCAGAGAGTACGGCCGCTGCCGGGAGGACATCAAGACGGAGATCGTCAACAGATAGGAAGTGAGAGAATGGACGCCATGACAACAGCGGAGTGCCTCCACGTTTACCAGCACAGCCGCCTTCAGAGCGAGAGCTTCACCCCGGAGGCGGTCACTGCTGCCTACGTTTCCGGCCTTGCTGCCCTTCAGGAAAAGGCGGAACGGGAGAAGCCGATTCCCCTGACCCTGGCGGAGGTACGGCAGATGCGAGGAATGCCGGTCTGGTGCCCGGAGGCCAAAAGCTACGGCATTATCACGATGGACAAGGTCGGGCAGTGGGCAAACAAGCCTTTCCTACAGTTTTTCTGGCTCCGGGACAAGGATGACCCTTGCGGTGTTGATTGCGAGTGGAACATTGAGGAACGGGGCCTCACCCTGTACCGATACAAGCCCCCAGAGGAAGGAGGAAGCAACCATGACCCAAGCTAAAATCAGCCCCGGAACCGGGAAAGGCTTCGGCTTCCTGTTTGAGATGGGTTGCGGCAAGACCCTCACCGCCATAGCGGTGGCCGGGGCTGGGTACCAGATGGGCAAGGTAAAGCGGGTGCTGATCGTAGCCCCCACCTCGGTCTGCGCCGTCTGGCCCAAAGAATTCCAGGAGTACGCCGCCTTCCCCTACACCATCAAGACCATGCTGGGCAGCAAGGCCCAGCGCCTGAAGGAGCTGTCGGACCTGGTGCGCTTCCCCTACAACCACCTGAAGGTGGCGGTCATCAACTACGAAAGCACCTGGCGGGAGGGCATCTTCGACGCCCTGGAGGAATACGACGCCGATCTGATAATCGCAGACGAAAGCCAGCGGATCAAGACCCACGACGCCGAACAGAGCAAGGCCCTTCACCACCTGGGGGACAAGGCCCGATACAAGATGATCCTCTCCGGTACCCCGGTACAGAACGAGGCAATCGACATATTCAGCCAGTACCGCTTCCTCGACCCCTCGATTTTTGGGACGAACTTCTACGCCTTCCGGGGTCGCTACTGCGAAATGGGCGGCTTCAACCGCAAGCAGATTGTCAGCTACCGGGACCTGGATCAGCTGATAAAGAAGGAGCATAGTGTCGCCTACCGGGTGACCAAAGAGGAAGCCCTGGACCTGCCGGAACAGACCTTTGAAAACAGGTACATCACCCTCAGCAAGAAAGAGCGGGACCTCTACGACCGCCTCCGCCGGGACAGCTACGCAGAATTGGCCGACGGCGGCAGGATCACCGCCACCACGGTCCTCACGAAGCTGCTCCGCCTTCAGCAGTTCACCGGCGGCTTCCTGGTAGAGGATGACGCCACCCGGCCCCAGCTGGTAAGCCGGGGAAAGCTGGACGCCCTGGCCGACATACTCCAGGACTACGTTGTGGAGGGCAAGAAGAAGCTGGTGATTTTCGCCCGCTTCCTGCCGGAGATACACGAAATAGAGGCCCTTTGCCAAAAGGTCCTGGGCAAGGCCGGGATGAAGGCCGTGGCCATATACGGGGACATCAAGAAGGAGGACCGGGGCGGCATAGTTCAGCGGTTCCAGACCGACCCCGCCACAATGGCCTTCATCGGCCAGATCGACACCGCCGGGACCGGCATCACCCTCACAGCGGCGGATACCTGCGTATATTACAGCGTCAACTTCAACTTTGCCACCTACAGCCAAAGCCTCAGCCGGATACACCGGATCGGCCAGCACCACCCCTGCACCTACATCCACCTCGTAGCGGAGAACACGGTGGACGATACCATACTGGCCTCGCTGGCCAAAAAGGAGGACCTGGCGAAAACGGTGGTGGATACCTGGAGGGATTACTTTTGACAGAAATGGTCTACGACTACGGCAAACCCGGAATTCTGGACGAAGGCGAAATCCGAGGGTACAAGTACATAGTGGCTTCCTACGGCTCCCACCCCTGCGCCTACGTTCAGATTCCAAAAGGCCACCCGTACCACGAAAGCACCTGCAACCAAATCGACATTGACTGCCACGGAGGCCTGATTTTCAGCGGCAGGCTGTACCGCTACCCCGGACACTTCGCCATTGAGCGGGACGGCTACTGGATCGGCTGGCACTACGCCCACGCCGGGGATTTCACCGCATACCCGGAAATCACAATGGAGGGCCACCGCTACACCACGCAGGAAGTGCTGGCGGACGTGACCCAGGTGGTCAAACAGCTGGTGGAAGCAGCAGGGAAGGAGGAATGACCCATGAACGACCAAAAGCAGCAAAAGCCCCTCTGCCCCTTCAAGCGGATCGTCGAACGGGAGTACAGCGGCACCAGAGGCATGACCTCGCTGCGGGAGCGGTTCGACGTTTGCGCCGGGGTGAGGTGCATGGCCTACCAGCGGCAGGACGGGACCTGCAAGCGCCTGGAGATGGGCAGCAAGTAACAGACCGACCGCCCCTTGGGGCTTCGGAACATACAGAAAGGATGAACGGAATGGACCTGCTCGAAATGGTAAAGCACTACCAGACCCTTCTCGAAACGAAGGAGGACCTGGCGGAGCGGACCAAGGCAAACAACGCCGCCATCGAGGCGGCAAAGGCGGAGATCGCCCAGCAGATGGTGGACGATGAGTGCCCCCGGATTTCTACCGGCGGTTACTGCTTCAGCCTGACCGCAAAGACCTCCTACACGAAGCGGTCGGACGCCGAACTGGCCGAAAGCGGCCTCAACTTCCTGGACGCCCTCCGGGAGGAAGGCTTGGGGGACATCATTGTGGAGAAGGTGGACCCCCGGACGCTCCAGTCCACGGTCAAGGCATACGTCGACGAACACGGGGAACTGTCCGAGGGCCTGGAGGCCATCATTCGGACCTTCGACTATAACGACATCACCCGGAGAAAGGAGAAGCGCAAGTGAGCACCGACTACGAACAGATGGAGCTGGACACCCGCCCCAAGCTGGTCGCCGCCCTTCAGGAGCTGACCGACGGGACCATCAGGGAGGCCCAGGACATGATCCTGGAGAGCCGCCGCCAGATCGCCGCCGAGAACGGCACCACCCCCGCCACGGTGCGGAACCGGCACGAAGCCTATGGGATCGCCGCCGAGCAGTACACCCGGATCGCAAAGGCCGTCAGCGCCATCAAGAACGACACCGCCACCCTGCTGAACGCCCTGCCCGACCCCAACTATAACGCCGTGGACGCCACCAGCTCGATTGTGAACAGCACCGCCGAGGCGGCGATGGTCCTGACTTACGCCGCCGCCGAAATGAAGCGGACCCTTAACGACCTCTACACCGCCGAATACAGCGAACCGGCCAACACCCCGCTGGAGGACCTGGCCGCTGCTGGCGCTGAGTTCCAGGACGCCGCCTCCGTCGACCCTGAGGCCGACGGTGAAACAGAAAAAGAGGACTAAACAATGCCGACCAATAAAAAGACCGCCAACCCCACCACCGCCCTGGCCACCATGGACGCCTTCAAGATCGCCAACCGCTACGAGGGCCTCGACCCGGAGCTTCTGGCGGAGCTTCAGGACCAGATGGAGGACCTCGACCCGGAGAGCGGGATCAGCTGCCGCCAGATCAAGGTGCCCTCTGCGGGGGGCATCGCCTACGAGGTCCAGGGGGAGGAGGACGGCGACGCCGACCCGATGAAGGAGGTCGAGGGTGTGATCCTGTTCACCCACCGCCTCAACGGCTACTGGCCCGGTTCCTTTGGCTCCGCCAAAGACCCGAAAGACAGAATTCCGACCTGCGCCAGCATGGACGGAAAGACCGGCCTTGTGCAGGCTGGCGACAATACCGGAGAGGTGGTCACCTGCGAAACCTGCCCCTTCAACCAGTACGGGACTGGCACCGACGAAAAGGGCAACCCCAGCCAGGGCAAAGCTTGTAAGAATATGCGCCGTATCTACCTAATGATGGACGGGGACCCGAACTTCTACCTGCTGACGGTACCGCCCACCTCCATCAAGGACGTAAACAAGCAGCTGGCGAAAATCCTGGCCAGCGGGACGCCCTACACCAGCATGATCGTGGGCTTCACCCTGGAGAAGGCACAGAACAACAACGGCGTGGCCTATAGCAAGGTGGTGGTGAAGAAGAAGGGCCTTCTCCCCCAGGACGCCGCCGCCCAGGTGCTGCAGCTCCGCAACCAGATCAAGGCGCAATACCAGAGCATGGCCCTCACCCTGAACGAATACGCCGCCGCCCCGGCCCAGGGGACGCCCGTGGGCGCTGCGGAGGATACCGCCCCGACCGGCGACGGCACCACCCCCGCCTTCGAGGAAGCGCCGCCCACCGACGGCGGGGAGCTTCCCTTCAACTAAACCACCCCGCAGGGCGGGTGCCGCTCCGGCGGCATCCGCCCACTATAACCAGGAGCCGAAAGCATGAAGATTTTACGACGGACGGGCGGTGATGTGCATGGCGGACTTTGAAAAGATAGACCTTGACCGGGTGGTCAACTATCGGGCCGAATACACCGCCGTCATTGAAAAACACCAGATTTCCGGGGACAACCTAACCGGCCTCTGCCCCTTCCACCGGGACAAACAGAACAGCTTCTCGGCTGATCTGACCACCGGACAGTGGCACTGCTTCTCGGAGGGCGAAGGCGGCAACTTCGTGACCTTTTGGGCGAAGCTGAACAACACGGACACCAAGACCGCCTACAAGGAAATCCTGGAGAAGTACGGCGTGGCCCAGGAGAGGAAGCCGGAGAAGAAGGGCGGCGGCTTCGACTTCGCCCCCTACAGCCTGGAGCAATACGCCTTCGACAAGAGGCTCCCGGCGGACTTCCTCGAAAAGACCTGCCGTGTCAGCACCAGGAAGGAGCGAGGCGGCACGACGTGCCTCCAGATACCCTACTACACCGAGGACGGGAAAGAGGCCGCAGTCCGCAAGAGATACGGCGGGAAGCACTTCACCTGGCAGCGGGGCAGCAAGGGCAAAATCTGCCTATACGGGGAATGGCGGCTCCCGGAGATGAAAAAAGCTGGCTGGGCCATTCTGGTGGAGGGAGAGAGCGACACCCAATCACTCTGGTACATGGGCCTCCCCGCCATAGGCGTGGCCGGGGCCTCGATGTTCAAGAGCCACCAGACCGCCGCCCTTCAGGGCCTGAAGCTATACATCCACAAGGAGCCGGATACCGGCGGCGACACCTTCACCGGGAAGGTTTTCAACGGCCTGAAAGAGGGCGGCTTCACCGGGGAGATATACCTCTGGTCCTGCGACCGCCTCGGCGTAAAGGACCCAAGCGAGCTATACATCAAGCATGGCCGGGACACAGCAGCCCAGCAGATCAAAGAAACCCTCAAAGATGCGGAGCGGATCGACCTGGACCAATACCTCACCCCGGAGGCCGTTGAGGGAGCGCCCATCAACCTCCGACAGCCGGAAGGCTGGATATACTCGGAGAAGGGCATCAGCGCCATAGACCAAAAGACCTACAGACCCGTCACCGTCTGCCGGACGCCCATCATCCTGACGCAGCGCCTAAAGAGCCTGGACACTGGCGACGAAAAGATCGAGATCGCCTTCAAGCGGGACGGCCAGTGGCAGACCGCAATATACCCCCGGTCAACGATTTTCAGCAGCCGGAGCATTACCACCCTGGCGGACCTGGGCTGCACCGTAACCAGCGAGAACGCCAAACGGGTGGTCAGCTTCCTCGGGGCGCTGGAGGCGGAGAACATCGACATCATACCCCGAAACGACGCCACCTCCACCTTCGGCTGGCAACCGGGGCGGCGTTTCATACCCGGCCACGATGACGGCCTCACCCTGGACATAGACCCCAGCCAAAGGGGCATGGCGGCGGCATACTGCAAAAACGGCACTATGGAGCGGTGGGTGGAGCACATGGCCCCCCACCGGAACCGGACCAAGTTCCGCTTCATACTTGCCGCCGGTTTCGCCGCCCCCCTGCTCCGGATCGTAAAGCAACGGATTTTCTTCGTATATAACTGGGGCGGTTCCAAAGGCGGCAAGACCGCTGCCCTCAAAGCCGCCCTCTCCGCCTGGGGGGACCCGGAGCGGCTCATGGTCAGCTTCAACGCCACCCAGGTCGGCCTGGAGCGGACCGCCGCCTTCTACTGCGACCTGCCCCTAGGCATAGACGAACGGCAGCTGGCCGGAAATAACCAGGGGGCGCTGGAGAAAATCGTATACATGATCGCCAGCGGCACCGGCAGGATCAGAGGCAGCAAGGGCGGAGGCCTTCAGACCATACACCAGTGGCGCACAGTGGCCCTGGCCACCGGGGAGGAACCCCTCAGCACCGAAACCACACAGACCGGCGTCAGCACCCGTGTACTGGAGATATACGGCGGACCCTTCGACAGCGAGGCCGACGCCGCCCTCATGCACCAACAGTCAGCAACCGACTGCGGCTGGGCCGGACCGGCCTTTATAGGGAAGCTGCTGGCCATGGACGAACGCCAAATCGTAGAAGCCTACGAAGATATGCAGAGCTACGTCCGGGCCATAAGTGACGGCAAAAACGGCTCCCACATAGCTGGGATCGCCGCCGTAGCCTTGGCCGACGCCATGATCGACGCCTGGTTCTTCGGAGGCCAGCCGGAGGAAGCCTGGAAGGCAGCGAAGCGCATGGCGGCGGACATCCTGGTCAACCAGGTGGAGAGCAACGCCACCGACGTCAACGAAAACGCCGTCCAGTTCATAGTGGACTGGGTACTTTCCAACAAGGCTTACTTCGGCACCAACGCCGTCGGGACCTGCTTGGGCTTCACCAGCGACACCGGGAACACCGCCTATATTTTCCCCTCCATGCTCAACCAGGCCCTGTCAAAAGCCGGATACAGCCCCCGCAAGACCATGAAATACATGGCGGACAATGGCCTGATTTCCTCGCACACCGAAAAGGGAGGCCGCAAGACCTACACCACAGTAAAGTGGTTCGGCACCCGCAGCAGCCGCTTTGTAGAGTTCTACATAGGCAAGCTGGCGGAGAGCAAGGACGCCGTGGACGATGCAGACGAGCTGGCAGCGGCCAGATCGGAGAGTGCCGGAGGCCCGGAGCCGGACTGGCAGCAACAGCAATTTCACGAAATAGAGGGCGATGACAGCGAACTTCCCTTCTAAAAACCTTACGCCTGACTTTAGGTGTAAGGTTAGGTGTAAGGTTAGGTGTAAGGCGGTCAAAGCCTACAGCCGCAAGGGATACAGCCCTTTCCTTACACCTAATTACACAACTTACACCAAATACACAGTATTTTAGTGAAACTTTGCACTAACGCACGATTTCCTGACTTAGTGACATAAATCTCAAAAAACGCTGTATTTCAAAAAATTTAGGTGTAAGGTGTAAGGTCGCCCCGCAAAGCCCACAGCCGCAACGGTTCCGGGCCTTACACCTGCCCCGGAAAGTTAGGTGTAAGGGGCCGTTTTTCCAAGGAAAAAAGGCGTGCGTTAAAGAGTGCGGAGGGTAAGAGTACCACCCTAAAACAAAGGCAACCAGTGGCCCTGTGTGGCCCGTATAGGAGGCATGACGGAATGACAGACGGAGAGCGACTGAAGCAGTTCCACGCTGACTTCGAGAAGCTGAAGCACAACCGGGACCAGGTGCCCCTGGACATCCTCACGACCAAATATGCCGCAGCGTACAGCGCCCAGGTGCAGAAGGTCCAGGAGGGGGCGGACTGGTTCTTCAGCAAGTACCTGGAAACCCTCGCCTTCCCCACCCACCCAAAGGACGAAGCCGGAAACAAGTGGCTGGCCGACTGCCTCGCCATTTTGGAGGCGGACGAAAAGAAGCCCGGAGGGCTCCGGGACCAGGCAAAGGCGGCACTCGTGGACCGGCTCAACCTGGAGGAATACGAAAACCTGGTCTGGCAAGCCTACGACCGGCGGCTCCGGAGGGCCTTCACCCCCTACTGGCGGCGGCACTGCCGCTGGGTAGGAGAGCCGCCCCGGCGCTGGATATACAACGACATTTTCAAGAAATACTGGTGGCCGAAAATCGAGGGACACCCGGCAAGCGGCTGCTGGATCAACAGGGACTACACCGGCCACGACTGCCGGTTCCCGCCGGACATAAAGGAGGACACGAAATGAGTTACTACGACGGACTGACCCCGACCTACACCTTCCGGCTCCAGATCGAGCGGAGCGACCGGACGGTCCTGGACACGGCGATCACCACGAAGGCCAGCCGGGAAGAAATGATAAAGGCCAAAAAGAGCGTCCGGCGGCTGTTGGATGAATACGCCCCGCTCCCGCCCGTTCTGACCCCGGCCCCGGACCTTCCGCCCGCCCCGGACCCGGAGAGTGAGGAAAAGACCGGCTGCGAGGATGGGAGCTATGACTGCGGCACCTGCCCCATAAACGGACAGTGTGACCGCCAGAGCGAAGCGGAGGAACCGGATAGACCGGAGAAAACCCCCACCCCTGCGGGGGGGGGGGCAGACTTCGGATAAGCGGCCAGAGGGGGCCAGGGGACTGCTCCGGCTGTACTGCCGGGAGTGCGGGAACACCTTCGGCACTTTCCTGAAGGAGCGCCGGAGCGAGATCACCTGCCGCTGCGGCCACCACATAGACCTCACTGTCCCGCTGGCTCTGTACCGCTTCACCTGCCCCTACTGCCAGCACGAAGGCTGGGGCAAGACCAACAGCGAGGACCCGGAGATTGAGGTCCAGTGCAAGTGCCGTGAGATGATTACCGTTCGCTGGAACCCGGACGCCAGAGAATACCAGAACTGAAGGAGGAATGACCTGTGAGAACAGGCTCATGCAGGAAGTGCAAAGCGGCCATTGTTTGGATACGGACCCCTGGCGGAAAGGCGATGCCCTGCGACGCCGCCCCGGTCTACTACACCGCCAAACCCAAAAGCGGCTCCAAGAGGATTGTCACCCCAAACGGGGAAGTCTTGGCCTGTGAGTACACGCAGGACCCGCACCGGGCCACCGGGACCGGCTTCGTGCCGCATTGGGCCACCTGCCCGGAGGCGGACAGCTTCAGAGGAAAGAAGGGAGGCACGAAATGAAGAAGGGCCTCGGAATTGTGACCTGCGGGAACTGTAGGCGGACCATGGTGGTGGCTTGGCCTGGATACAAGTACAAGGTCAACTGCCCCACCTGCGGCAAGATTATGAACATCCACCGCCAGCGGCTCAAGAAATTTGAGGAATTGAAGGGATAGTCAAAATGAGCGGAAAGTATGTGGCCTCAGTAAGTTTTGGCAAGGACAGCCTCGCCATGGTCCTCTACATACTCGAAACCGGGATGCCGCTTGATGAGGTTTTGTTCTACGATACCGGGATGGAGTTTGACGCCATTTATAACAACCGGGACCGGCTGAAGAAAATACTGGACCGGCATGGAGTGAAATTCACAGGGCTGAAACCGGAAAACCCGTTCCTCTACGATATGCTCGAACGCCCGGTCACATCGAAACAAAAGGGCTTTCACCTGGGATATGGGTGGTGCGGAGGCACCTGCCGATGGGGAACAACCTGGAAAATAACCGCCCTTGACAAGTACGCAGCCGGAGCCGTCAGACACTATGTCGGGATTGCCGCAGACGAACCGGAGAGAGTAGAGAAACTCGAAGGGCCAAAGACCGCACCCCTCGCTGACGCCGGAATGGTAGAGGCCGACTGCCTCAGTTTTTGCCGCCAGAGGGGCTGGGACTGGATGGAGCTTTCTCCGGCAACGGAAAGCGGATTTGTGGATTTATACGACATACTCGACCGGGTGTCCTGCTGGTGCTGCTGTAATAAAAACCTCAAAGAGCTTCGGAATATATATCACTACCTCCCCCAATATTGGGAGCGCCTACTCCAGCTTCAGGATAGGATGGAGCGCCCCATGAAGAAATACAAAAACAAGAAATATGGCGAATATGGAAACCTCCGCCGCCTTGGGGAGATTTTCGCCACGGAAGAAAAAGGAGGACGCACATGAACACCGACTACAACATCGCACGTTTTGAGCGGGAGCTGGGCAAGGTCCAGCGCCCCGGCATGGACAAGCTCTTGGAGTACATCAGGAAAAGCGACTTCTACACCGCCCCGGCAAGCACCAAATATCACCTCGCCGCCCCCGGCGGCTTGCTGCAGCACAGCCTCAACGTCCTGGACGCCCTGCGGGGGCTGCTGGTCCGGGACGAAACCGGAGAGGGCTGGCTCTACACCGTAGGCGGCACCACCGTGGCGACCATCCCGGAGGACAGCGTGACGGTCATGGCCCTGCTGCACGACATCTGCAAGACCCACTTCTATGGCACCAGCACCCGGAACCAGAAAAACGACGCCACCGGCAAGTGGGAGAAGGTCCCCTTCTACACCGTCGACGATAAGATGCCCCTGGGCCACGGCCCCAAAAGCGCCATGATCGTAAAGCAGTACACGACCCGCACCACGGCGGAGATGTACGCCATCTGGCACCACATGGGCATGACCGGCGACTATGAGAACGACAACGCCGTGGGCAAGAGCATAGAAATGTTCCCCGCCGTCCTGGCCCTTCACACGGCGGACATGATGGCCTCCCGCTTCATGGAGGGAGAGAAGGAGAACAAACCGCCCTTCGACAGCTACCCGCCGGAGGCCAGCAGCGGAGCGGCCAGCGCCGGGGAGTGGGCGGACAACCCCACCACCCCCACCGGGGAGCCGGAATTCCAGGACGCCCCGCCGCTGAGTGAGGGGGCCTGACCATGAAAGTGAAATACAAGGTCGGCAAGGGAAAGGCGGTCCTGGAGTTTTCCGGCGACGAATCCCTGACGCTGGAGCAAGCCCTGGAGATTGCCAAAGACCCGGACACCATCCAGATCACCATCACGAAGATGACCACCAGGGAATATTTGAAGAAAGCGGGTGCAGTAAATGGCTGATATTTTGGAGTGCGTCGCCGGGGCGCTCTGGATCGCCTTGGGCATTTACGCCGCCATAAAGTTCCGCCGCCTCAACCGGAGGATGGACGCCATTCTCTCGGAAATAGAGAGGGACCTGCACAATGGCCACTAAGCAGCAGGACCCCCACAAAGAAAGCTGGTACCAGGCCCGGATCATAACCTGGCTCAAAACCAACTACCCGGACGCCTTTGTCTGGAAGGCGGCAGCGGGGCCATACAGCCGGGGCGGCATCCCGGACATTTGCGCCATAATAGCCGGTCACTTCTTCGGCTTCGAGGTCAAGCGGCCAGAGGGCGGACGGCTCTCGAAAATCCAGGAACAGACCATCCAGGAGATCAACGACGCCGGGGGGACGGCCCTGGTGGTTTCCTACCCGGAACAGGTAAAGGAGGCAATCGAACAATGGCAATCGACCCAAAGAAAGCTGCGGCAGCGCAGCAAGCCCGACAGCTGATGACCGCCTTGGGCAGTATGTCGGAAATGGCCCACCAGGTACACCAGGCCATGCTTCAGAGCGGAGCCACGAAGCGGGAGGCGGAGCTGGCTATGAACGCCTGGATCGCCGCCTTCTGGCATGAGAGCATGGAGGACGCCCGGAAAAGCAGGGAGGCGCAAAATGAAGGCGAACAGGAATAATCGACGCCCCGGCGGCGGGAAGCTGCCCAAACCCCTCGCCCAGCTGAAGGGCAACCTTCAGCGGCTTTCCACCCAGGCCCTCGCCGTGGTCCTCGACGCCACGGTCGAGGTCCTGCGGGAGCGAGGTGTGGCCGTTCGGCTCTGGAACGAAAAGGGCCGGAGCATTCAAAAGTTCGGGTACATCGGCGGCAGGATTTACGCCCTTGTCCCACAGGGAAGGCAGGAACCGGAGGAAGTAGACCATGGCGAAAGCGGAGAGAACACAGGCGGCGGAGCGCCGGGTGCTTAAAAAATATCTGACCCGGTTTTTCAGAGCCAAAGAGAAGCAGAAAACCCTCCAACAGAGGGCGGCAGCGATCCGGGCGGACATAGGGGAAGCCTCGGCGCTGGAGGCCAGGGTCAAGGCCCAGGCGGAGGCGGCGGAGCGGAGCGCCCTGGAGATCATGGACATACTGGACCTTCTCCCGGAGGACGCCACAGAGCGGACCATACTGGAGCTTCGGCACCTGGACTGTAAGCCCTGGCGGGAGATAAACCGGATCGTGTACCTAACCGCTTCCCCTTGCTTTGAATACTATAACCGGGGCCTCGACACCCTTCTCTCCATAGACAAAGTGCGGTATACCCTGGGGCTGTGATACCGGGGGCTTGTTCTACAGAACAGGCCCCCGATTTTTTATGCCCCTGTGGGGCCGGAAATTTTCAGGCGCATATATAGGGCCGCTGTGAGGCCGGGGCAGCTATGGCCCAGGCGGAGCCGCCAGCAGGAAGCGGGGCCATGGGGCAGCAGCCCACCTGTGAGGCCGGCTTTTTACGAAGCGAAAAAACAGGGGCGCAAAATACCCCTCTGCATATAGGGCGGGGCTTATGGACCCCCTCTGTGGCCCTAGGCTGTGGGCCGGGAAAATAGGGGGCAATATAGCCTGGAACATGGGGCCGCTGTGATACCCCCCCCTGTATATTGTGGCATAGGCCATAGAAAGCCAGATGTCAAGCCCCAAATATAGAAATTCATAAAAGTCAGGAGTTCACAGGAGTTTTACTTGTGCTATGCTTTCGGCGTGACCTACAGGACAAGCAGGGGCACAGCATAGGAGAGGCGCAGAGCATAGGCACAGCGCCGACAGCGAGGCGAAGGGGGCCACTCCGGGGGCCGTAGGTACTACCGACGCCGCCTCCCCATAGCGGGGCGAGGAAGGCCCGATATTTTCCCGGATAAGACCAAAATTTTTTCAGGCGTTTCGCTACGCCGCCCACCCTTTTCATAATCTTTCAGCCCGTAAAATAGACGTGCGTGCATAGTTTAACAGGAAAAACACCCCGCTTCCGGCGGGGAGATGTTGGTCCGAGGCCCGCTGCACGCTCCAAACCACCAGGCAAAGGAGGTCGGCCAGGTGAATATCGAAACCCGCAAGCTGGCCGACCTCCGGCCAGCCGCCTACAACCCCCGGAGGAAGCTGCAACCAGGCGAACCCGAATATGAGAAGATCGCCCGGAGCATAGAGGAATTCGGCTACTGCGACCCTATCATCATCAACAAAGACGGGACCATCATCGGAGGCCACCAGCGCCACCAGGTACTTCTGGACCTCGGGGCGGAGAGCGCCGACGTTGTGGTGGTAGACCTCGACCCCGACAAGGAAAAGGCCCTCAACGTAGCCCTGAACAAGATAACCGGCTCCTGGGACGAAGCCAAACTGACAGAGCTGATCGGGGACCTGGACATGGAGGGATATGACCTCTCAAAGACCGGCTACAGCGATAAGGAGCTGAAGGCCATGCTGGAGCAAACCCGGATCAGGCCGGAGGACTTCAGCCAGGACTTCACCCTCCCCAGCCGGGAACAGGTCCTGACCCATACCATGAACGTGACCCTCCACCGGGAGCAGATCGCCGTCATAAAGGCGGCTATCGACATAGCCCTGGCGGAGGGAGAGAGTGACACCGGCGGCAATACCGACAGGAACGGCAACGGCCTGAGCAAGGTGGTGGAAGAATGGCTGGAACTGAATACCGGCTCCTTCGAGAGCGGCGGCTTCTGACGGACATCCATCCGGCGGACTACAACCCCCGCAAGGCCCTCCAGCCCTCCGACCCGGAGTTCAGGAACATCGAGCGGAGCCTCCGGGAGTTTGGCTATGTAGACCCCATCATCATCAACCGGGATGGGACCATCATCGGAGGACACCAGAGGGCCACGGTCCTGAAGGCGCTCGGCTACAAAGAGGCGGACGTGATAGTCCTGGACCTGAGCAAGCCGGACGAAAAGGCCCTCAATATCGCTCTGAACAAGATCGGCGGTCAGTGGGACATGGAGAAGCTCCGGGAGGTCCTGGGGGAGCTGTCCCTCAGCAGCCTGGACGTGACCGCCACCGGCTACAGCGAGAATGAGATCGCCGTGGTCCTGGGCGACGCCCAGGAGGAACAGGGCCAGGAGGACCCGGCCATTGACCGGATGACCTTCACCTTCAGCCTCGAACAGTACGCCAACCTCCAGCAAGCCCTCGACCTGATAGCAGCCAAATACAAGCCCGACCAAATGGAAACCTTCGGGAATACCAACCGGGTCGGGAACCGGATTTACATGGTGGTGAAAGAATGGGCAGAGCAAAGGAAATTGAAATTAGGGTGATCCCCTCCAGTATCGCAAACCCCTTTATCCGGGCGCACCACTACAGCGGCAAGGTGGTGAATAACAGCAAGCTCCACTTCGGAGCCTTCCTCGACGGGCGGCTTCATGGCGTCCTGAGCTACGGCCCCAGCCTGGACAAGAAGAAAATCATGGGGCTGGTAGAGGGCACCACCTGGGACGGCTTCTTGGAGCTGAACCGGATGGCCTTCGACGATTACCTCCCCCGGAATAGCGAGAGCTACTGCATCGCCAAAACGATCCGGCTTATCCGGAAGAACGCCCCGCAGGTCAAGTGGATCATCAGCTTTGCGGACGGGTGCAGCTGCGGCGACGGCACCATCTACCGGGCGGCGAACTTCGTCCTCACGGACATTAAGCCGAACGACGCCCTCTGCCAGCTTCCGACCGGAGAGAAAATCCACAAGATGACCCTGCACAGCAACCCGACTTCCCCGAGGCCGGAGCTGGGAGGGCGGACCTTCTACGACGTGACCGGCGGCAAGTACGACTGGAATGCCTACGTCAAGGCGGTCGGCGGCACCATCCTTCCCGGCTTCCAACTCCGGTATATCTACTTCATCGACCCCGCCTATCGGAGCCGCCTGAAGGTCCCGGAGATACCCTTTTCCCGGATAGACGAAATGGGAGCCGGAATGTATAAGAGCGAACACATCACCCAGGGCGAACGCCACGCCCAAAGCCACTATCAGCAGTAAAGGAGGCCCCCATGGCAGCGACCGGGCAATATTACGAATCGAAGGTCATAGCCCAACTATTCGGAGTAAGCGTCCGGCGGATACAGCAGCTGACGCAAGAGGGCATCATCGAAACCACACAGGTCCCCGGAGAGGGCCGACGCTATGAGCTGGTGCCCACCATCCAGGCATACACCAAATATCTGGCGGATAAAGCCTATGGCCGGGAGCAGAGCGACCGGGAGGCGGAGCTGAAGGAACAAAAGATGAAGGCGGACATTGCCCTGAAGGAGAGCCAAGGCGAACTGCACCGGCTGAAAACGGACATCGCCGCCGGGAAGTACATAGCGGTCGAGGAAGTACGGATGGACTACGAACGGTTCTTCGTCACCTTCAAGAACTTCGCTATGAGCCTCCCCACCCGGCTGGTGGACGAAATCAGCAGCTATGTCGAACCCCTGGAGGCCCGACGCATAGAGAAGGAGCTTCACCAGAGGGTCCGCAACCTGCTTGTCGCCTTCGTAGTAGCGGGAGTGACGGACGATGGCAAAAAGTAGACGCCCCCGCATCCGCAAATACCAGGTGGCCCGGTACCAGAGGGACGCCCTCGACGCCCTGAAGCCCCCGGAGGATCTTCTGGTTTCGGAGTGGGCGGAGCGATACCGGGTGCTGGACAGCAAGACCTCCGCCATGCCAGGACCCTGGAGGAACGACAAGACCCCATACCTCGCCGGGATCATGGATGAGCTTTGCAACTACGAAACAGAGGAAATCATCTTTGTAAAGCCGTCCCAGGTCGGAGGCACCGAATGCCTCCAGAATATGCTCGGCTGGGTGATCCACCAGGACCCATCCCCCGGCATGGTCGTGTATCCCACCGACACTCTCGGAGAGAGTATCGTTGTCAACCGGCTGCGGCCTATGCTTCAGGCCTCGGAGCCGCTCCGGCAGCGGTTCAGGGAGAACGATTCCACCAAGGCGGAGCTTCAGTTCGACGGAATGTATCTGAGCATCGTCGGCTCCAACAGCCCCTCGCAGCTGGCCAGCAAGGCGATCCGGTACCTGTTCCTCGACGAAGTGGACAAGTATCCCGGAGCCTCGAAGAAGGAGGCCGACCCCGTATCGCTGGCCAGGGAGCGGACCAAGACCTTCCACAACCGGAAGATTTTTATCACGTCCACCCCCACCCTCAAAACCGGCCACATCTGGAAGGCTATGGAGGGGGCGGACGTAGTAAAGCACTACTTTGTCCCCTGCCCCCATTGCGGAGAGTACATCGAACTGAAGTGGTCCCAGGTGAAGTTCCCGGACGAAGGCATGGACAGCACCGAACGCTCGGAGCTCGCCGCCTACATCTGCCAGGAGTGCGGAGGCATCATCACCGATCAGCACAAGCCTCAAATGCTCCGGCAGGGGGAATGGCGGGTGGTAGAGGAACGGGCCAAACCGGCCCGAAAGGTGGCCTACTGGATCAATACCCTGTATTCCCCCTTTGTTCGCCTCTCGGAAATGGTAAAGGCCTTCCTTTCCAGCAAGGACGATCCCGACCTTTTCCAGAACTTCACAAACTCCTGGTTTGCGGAGCCTTGGGAGGATACGAAGCTCAAAACCAACGCCGATCTGGTGCTGGAGCGCCAGACGGACCTCCCGGAGTTCACAGTCCCGGAGTGGGCGAAGGTCCTGACCGCTGGAGCGGACGTGCAGGAAACCAGCGTCTATTGGACCATCCGAGCCTGGGGCAACCACCTCACCTCGCAGAACATAGCCCACGGACAGGCCCACAGCTTCTCAGAGATAGAGCGGATCATGAACCTTCAGTATGTCCGGGAGGGCGACGGGGAGCAGCTGGTGGTCGCCCTGGCCCTCATAGACAGCGGCGACAACACCGATGCCGTCTATGACTTCTGCGCCCTCAACTCGGAGTGGGCGCTGCCCAGCAAGGGAGCCTCTCACCCGATGGACACCCACTTCAAGCTCTCGAAGGTCAACAAGACCGACAGCAGGGCCTATGGGATGAACCTGGTAATCATCGACACCGGCAAATACAAGGACATGATCGCCGGACGAATGCGCCGGAAGAACGGCTCCGCCAGCTGGATGGTCTACCAGGGCTGCGACCGGGAATATGCGGAACAGGTCACAGCAGAACACAAGGTCAATGAGCGCAGCGGCCAGCGGGTTATTCAGAAATGGGTCCCAAAGGCTTCTCACGGGGATAACCACTATCTCGACTGCGAGGTCTACGCCATGTGCGCCGCCGACATCCTGGGCGCTCGGTATTTCCATCTGGAAGATACTGACGTACAGCCCCGGACGGAGGCAAAACCGGACCCTGCCCCCACCCCGGAGGAAAGCTGGATCGGGCAGAACGAAGGCTGGCTGTAAGGAGGGACAGAGCCATGAACGAAGATTACAAACCCCAGCAGCGGCTGGCGGAGGTAAACAAGGCCATTCAGGCCGTCCTTCTCGGAGGCCAGAGCTACAAGCTCGGCTCCCGCAGCGTCACCAGGGCAGACCTGGCCCTTCTGAAGGCTATGCGGGACGAACTGGAGGCGGCAATCGCCAACGAAGGACCCTCCCCTTTGTTCGGGGATACCTACGTCGCATTTTTTGAAGGACGGTGACGGCATGAATTTGATTGACAGGATCGTCGGCTGGTTCAGCCCGGAGGCCGGAGCGCAGCGGGAAGCATGGCGGCAGGTCCTTCAGGAGTACCGGAACTATGACGCCGGGAGCCACGGCAGAGCCAACGCCAACTGGCGTGCATTCAACCAGAGCGCCGAATACACCGACCGTTACAGCCGGGACACCGTCCGGGCCAGGGCCAGGGACCTGGAGCGGAACAGCGACATGGCAAATTCCGTGATAGGCCCCTTTGTTCGGAACATCGTCGGCAAGGGCCTGGTCCTTCAGGCCGAAACCGGCAACGACACCCTGAACAAAGAGATTGAAAAGCTCTGGAAGGTCTGGTGCAAAAAGCGGAACTGCGACGTGACCGGCACCCAAAGCCTGAACCAGATGCTCCGCATGGCCGTCCGCAGGAAGAAGGTCGACGGCGGCATTCTCTTTGTGAAGCGGTACACCAGCGGCGGCGTTCTCCCCTTCAAACTTCAGATTTTCGAGGTGGACGAACTGGACGCCTCCCAGGTGGCCCCAAAGCACAAGGGGAACCGGGTAATCGGCGGCATCGAGTATGACCGCTTCAACGCCCCGGTCGGCTACTGGATCAGGCAATACACCCTGGACGGCATGACCACCACAGAGCCGGTCTATTTGAAGGCCAGCGACGTGATTTTTTACTTCAGCAAGCGCCGCCCCTCCCAGCTCCGGGAAATGTCCGATATGAGCCAAACTGTCACCCGGATCAGGGACGCCAACGAATTCATGACCGCCGTCAGCATGAAGCAGCGGATCGAGGCTTGCTTCGGTATCGGCATCAAGAGGGCGCTCCCCCAAAGCGGCGTCGGCCGCATGGGCAGCAGCGGACCGAAGCTGACCTATGAGGGGAAGATGCTCACCCCCGGCATGATAATGGAGATGAACCCCGGCGACGAAATCCAGCAGATCAACCCCCAGGGGCAAGCCTCCGACGCCTCCGGCTTCGTCAAACTCCTTCAGCGGATGATCGGGGCTGGACAGGGCATCAGCTACGAAGCCACCTCCAGGGACATGAGCCAAAGCACCTATTCAAGCGCCCGCCAGGGGCTTATCGAGGACAGCATGACCTATGCGGAGGAAGATGAACTTCTGGCCGACGTGGTGGATGAAATCTATGAAACCTTCATCATTTCGGCGGTCCTGGCCGGGGCCATTTCTATCCCCGATTTTTGGGGCAAGAAGGATGACTATTTTGCTCATACCTTCAACAAACCGCCAAAGGACTGGATCGACCCGGCGAAGGAGGCCACGGCCACCAAGACGGCTCTTCAGACCGGGCAAAAGACCTTCAAGCAGATCGCAGCCGAAAACGGCTCTGATTGGAGGAAGCAGGTCGACGATATATGCGAAGTTTTGCTCTACGCCAAAGAGAAACACGGCGTGGACCTGGGAGGTGTAATCCTTGGACAAAAGAAAGCAGATGGCCTCTATGAGGGGGAGGATGATCCCCCGCCCCCCGGAGGCGATGCCCCCGGAGAAAATGGTGGTCATACTCAGGGCGGGGCAGCATCCGGGCAAGACGGAGGACCTGCCGCAGGCGATGGCGGGGGCAGTGAGCCGTCAGAGGGCGGCGACAGCAAAGACGAATGACCGCCAGACCATCGTGGCCTCCACCATCCGCAGTATGGAGGGGGAAGGGAACGAGCGCAAGTTCACCCTTTCCTTTTCCTCGGAGGAACCCTATGAACGGTGGTATGGGCTGGAGATTTTGGACCACAGCCCCGGAGCCGTAGACCTTACCCGCCTGAACGAAATCGGGTGCCTTCTGTTCAACCACAACCGGGACAAGGTGATCGGGAAGGTCAACCGGGCATGGCTGGACGGCGGCAGGGCATACGCAGAGGTCGAGTTTGACACCGACGAAGCGTCGGAGGTCATATTCCAAAAGGTCCGGACCGGCACCCTGAAGGGAGTGTCGGTCGGGTACCGCATTGATTCACTCGAGGAAGTAATGGCCGGAAAGACAAGCGCCGATGGCCGCTTCACCGGGCCGTGTGAGATTGCGAGGAAGTGGTGGCCCTTCGAAATCTCTATCGTTTCGGTGCCAGCAGACGGGACGGTCGGCGTGGGCCGTGAGGCGGAGCAACCCGGAGCGGTCCCGCTGAACGTCTACCTGTGCCAGCTTCAAAACAATCTAAACAGACTTAGGAGGTAAACAGCTATGAAGCGCAAAAAGAGAGCGGCCAAAATTCAGCGGCAGCTGGAGCTTGTCAATGCCGCAAAGGCCGCAAACCGTGACCTCACGCCGGAGGAACAGGCAGAGGTCGACACCCTCCAGCGGGAGATCGACGCCCTGACGCTGGACATCGACACCAACGGCGACGATGAAGGCGGCGACCCTCCCGGCGACGGCCACCGGAGCCTGGGCAGCGGACAGCCCCAGCCCCAGGTGGTACCCCCCGCCACCGGCGGCGACGCCACCCGACAGGCCGTGGAGGCGGAGCGGCAGCGGATCACCGACATTATGGCCATCTGCCGGGACTTCGACGTCAACCCCCAGGAGTACATCGACAAGGGCACCAGCATGGACAACGTCCGAGCCGCTATCCTGGATAAGCTCCGGACCGGCAGCGGCCCTATCCCCACCGGCGTCCATGTCACCGATACCGGGGAGGACGAATTCAGGCGGGACGCCGCCGAGGGCCTTCTGCTCCGGGGCGGCGTGACCTTCGAGAACCCCTCCCAGGGGGCCGGACGCTTCTCCGCCATGACCCTTCGGGACCTGGCTATCGAGTGCCTGGAGCGCAGCGGCATCACCGACGCCCGCCGCATGAGCAACGATGACTTGCTCCGGGAGATTTGCACCCGGCAGTATTACAACCCCACCGCCGCCTTCCCCACTATCCTGGACAACGCCATCAACAAGGCGTATGTCGAGGGCCACAGACAGGTCCCCGTCACCTTCGATCAGTGGACGAAGAAGGGCAGCCTGAAGGACTTCAAGGTCCATGACAACAACTATCTGGCCGGACCCGTCGGGGAGTTCCTGGAGGTGCCGGAGGGCGGGGAGCTGAAGGGCGACATCCCCACCGACGCCAAGCGGCCCACCCGCAAGCTCAAGACCTACGGGAAGCAGTTTACCCTGAGCCGCCAGGCATTCATCAACGATGACATCGACCTGGTGACCCGTATCCCTGCCCGGCATGCCGCCGCCGCCAGAAAGACCATCAACACCCAGTGCTATCGCATTCTGATGAGCGACAAGCCCATCCACGACGGTCTCCCCCTGTTCAGCACCAACCACCAGAACGTGCTGGCCACCGGCACCAAGATCACCCAGGCGGCGATGCAGGCCATGATTATGGCCCTGTCCACGCAGAAGGACGAATTCGACCAGGCCATCATCGTCCGCCCCGCCGCCCTGATCGTCCCCGCCGGGTATGCCTTTGATATGTATACCCTGTTCTTCAGCCCCACCATCCACACCGAGGGCAACACCCAGGCGGTCAACCCCCTCTATCGGTACAAGGACAGCATCCAGGTTATCGAGGACCCCACCATCAACGCCCTGTGCGGCGGCTTCGGGAACGTCATGCCCTGGTGGCTGACCGGCGCTCGGGAGGATACCGACTTCATCGAGGTCGACTATCTGAACGGCCAAGAGGTCCCCACGATCCGCAGGATGGAAACCCCCGGCCAGCTGGGCTTTGTGTGGGACATCTACCTGGACTGGGGCATCAACGTCATGGACCACCGGGGAGCCATCAAGAACCCCGGCGTCAAGGTCAACAGCCCCCTGATTTAACCAGGGAGAAAGGAGAAAGACAATGGCACCGACTGCAACCTACCTTCAGCGTGGCGAGGCGCTGGACTACCGGAACACCACGGATGAAACCATCCCCCACGGCACCATCGTCACCATCGGCACCCGTATCGGCGTGACCGGCTGCGAGATCCCCCCCGGCAAGCTCGGCTCCCTCCACGTCTGCGGCGTTTTCAGGATCAAGAAAACCGACGCCGCCGCTATGGAGCAGGGCCAGACTGCCTACTTCGACGGCACCGGCATCACCGGCACCTCTGGCGACAACGCCATCGAGGTCGGCTATGCCGCTGAGGCGGCGGAGGCCGCAGCCGAAACGGTCCTGGTCAAGCTCAATGGCTGACCGCCTGGTGGCCCTGGTCCACATTCAGACAGACCTGGGCTTCACCAGGTACAGGCCGGGGGACACCCTCCCGGCTGACCACCCGCAAGCCGCCGCATGGGTGGAGAGCGGAGCCGCCGTCTGGCGTGGCGATGACCACGGACCCACCATGCGGGTGACAGCGGCCAGAGCGGCAGCGGACCCCGGCCTCCCCGGCCTCGCCGTAGGCGGGGAGGCTACCGGGGAGGACCTGGTGGGCCGGGTACCCATGACAGAGCAAAGGAGGCGTACCCCATGGAAACCCCCACCTTCAAGCAGCTTTTGATGCGGGACGTTCACCAGGTATTTCTCAACCCGGAGGAATACGGGGAGCGCCACCGGGTGAACGGGAAGGTTATGACCATCGTCCTCGACGATATGGAGAACGTCAACCGGGAGAAGAAGATGAAGTCCAGCATGGACGGCATCCACGCCCGACAGGTGTTCTTCTACGTTGCCGCTGACGAATTCGGAGGCCCCCTCCCGGCCCAGGATACCTATTTGACCCTCGACGGCGGGACATACAAGGTGGTCGACGCCACCGACGAATGCGGAATGTACGCCATTACAGTGGAGGCGAACCGGAGCCGATGATTACCGTCCAAGCCAACCCGAAAGACCTGGACCGCATTCTTCGGAAGCTCCAGGGCCTGGGCCAGGAGGCCCCAAAGGCTATCAGGAACGCCGTCAACGATACGGCGGTCAGCGCCCGGAAGCTGCTGGCCCAGCAAGCACAGCAGCAGTACACCGTGAAAAGCGGCGGCTTCAATAAGCACGCCAAAATCAAAAAGGCCACCCTGACCAAGCTCGCCGCCACCATCAGCGTCCACGGCAAACCCCTCACTCAGCCCCGATACCACACCACCGCCCCGAAAAGCGGCGTCAAGACCGAGGTTGTAAAGGGCGGAGGGCTGAAGGAGCTGGTGAACAGCGCCGGGAATAAGGCATTCAAGGCGAAGGTCGCCACCGGAAACAAGAATGTCAAGGGGACGGCGGACAAGAAGGACAAAACCACCGTCATGATCCTACAGCGAGTGGGGAAAGCCCGGTACCTGATGCGCTCCTTCCACGGCCCCTCCGTCGCAAAGATGATCGAAAAGGTCTACAGCGGAGGCCAGGTCACCGACGAAGGTCTGAAGGCGGAGATCGCCCGGTTGTACCAGGAGAACCTCCAGAAACAAATCGACAAGGCGGTGAGAGGATGAACGCAAGGGAGCTTCAGACAACCATCAAGGAGGACCTGGAGGCCCTATTCAGCAGCACCGTCCTGAAGGCCCCACCGGAGCCGACCGACAACCGCCCCGCCTACCAGCTGGACGGCCCGGAGCAGGACCCGCCGGAGGAAACGCCCGGAACCGCCAAAATCAGTGTTTTCGAGCAAGAGCTGCCTATCCGGGACGCCAGCGCCACCGATGACCCGTATCCCTACATCATAGCGAAGCTGGACACCGGCGGCATCGACACACCGACGGACCCCCACAAGGTCAACGTCATTCTCCTGATCGGGATATATGACAACGACCGCCAGAACCAGGGCCACAAGACGGTGCTGGAGATCATCGAGCGTATCCAGACGCACTATGAGAAAAGCCCCACCCTTGGCGGCGGAGTTTTCCAGTTCACGGACCCCTTCAAGTGGGTGCTTCAGGACGAACCAAGCTGGCCCTATTTCTACGGGGCCTGTAACCTGTCCTTTAACCTCTATGCCCAAAGGACGGAAGGGAGCATATACACATGAGCAAAACCATCTATGTCGGCCCCACCATAACCGGCGTGGCCACCCGCAACTCGGTCTATGGGGAGCTGCCGGAGGCCCTGAATAAGGCCATCAAGGCCCACCCGTACCTCGTAGGCCTCTGTATCCCCATCGGCAAGCTGTCCGGGGCCATGGAGCAGATCGACCGCCAGAAGGGCAGCATCTACACCCTATACAAAAAGGCGCTGGAGGACAGCGCCACAATCCAGAAAGGAGTGAGCTAAATGGCGTTTGAACACGGCGTCAGAATTCTGGAACAGCCCACCAGCCTGGTCGCTCCCGTCCTGGGAACCGCCGGACTTCAGGTGGTATTCGGGACCGCCCCCGTCAACCTGGCGGACGATCCCTATAACGTGACCAACAAGCCCATCATCGCCTACAGCTGGGCGGAGGCCGTCAGCCAGCTGGGCTATAGCGAGGAACAGGACAGCCTCGGCCACTATCGCTATACCCTCTGCGCCTCCATGTATGCCAGCTTCAAGCTGGTCGGCGTGGCCCCGGTTGTTTTCGTGAATGTCCTGGACCCCACCAAGCACAAGAGGAAAAACGACCCCGCCGAGGTGACTGTGGTGGACCTGGAGGCCACCGTCCCCATTACCGGCATCCTTCGGGATACTGTCAAGGTTTCCTTCAGCAATGAGGAAGGGACCAAGACCGACCTGAAGGAGAAGCAGGACTATCTGCTCACCTTCGACGATGACGGCAACCTCGCCGTTACCCTGGTGGCCTCCGGAGCCGGAGCGACGGCGGCGAAGCTGACCGTGGAATCCACCTCCATCGACCCCACCGCCCTGGACGGCGATGACGTGATCGGCGTAAGCGCCGCCGGAGGGGAGTGCGGAATGGAGGTCGTGCGGCAGGTCTACCCCAAGCTGGGCATGACCCCCGGCCTTCTGCTGGCCCCCGGTTGGAGCCATATCCCGGACGTCGGCATCGTCCTCGCCGCCAAGTGCCAGGAGATCAACGGCTACTTCAACTGCGAGGGCTTCATCGACATCGACAGCACCGAAAGCGGCTGCACCCGGTACAGCGACGTGAAGATGGCAAAGGAGGCGGCTGGCTGCACCAACAAGCGGATCATGGCCCTGTGGCCCTGTATTCAGGTCGGCTCCCGGAAATTCTGGTATTCCGCCATCATGGGGGCGGTGACCGCCTACGTCGACGCCACCAACGACGATGTGCCAAACCTCTCCCCCTCCAATAAGCTGATTGGCGTGACCGGGACCGTCCTGGCCGATGCGGTCTATACCCCCAATGAGGACGGGACCGGCGGCACCTGGGACAAGGAAGTGGTCCTGGACCAGCTCCAGGGGAACGCCGTCAACAGCGTCGGCGTCACCACCGCCATCAACGTCACCGGCTGGCGCACCTGGGGCAACCGGACCGCCGCCTACCCCGCTAACACCGACCCGAAGGATATGTTCTTCTGCTGCCGCCGGTTTTTCAGCTGGTGGGGGAACGGCTTCATCCTGACCTATTTCCAGAAGGTGGACAACCCCGCAAACCGCCGGTTGATCGAAACCATCGTGGACACGGAAAACAAGCGGGGCGCAGCCTACGTCGCAGACCAAAAGTGCGCCAGGGCGGAGATCGAGTTCATCGCCGGGGAGAACCCCGTGACCAACCTGATCGACGGCAAGCTCCGCTTCCACCAGTATCTGACCCCCTACCCCCCGGCGGAGGATATTCTGAACGTTCTGGAGTTCGACCCCTACGCCCTGGAAAGCGCCCTGAACGGAGGTTGATAAGAAATGTCTAATATTGCAGGAATTCCCGAGGTCATTCGTGACTTCAACCTGTACCTGACCGGCAACCGGCTGGGCGGCACCACCGGAGAGGTCGCCCTTCCCGACTTTGAGGCCATCACCGCCACTATCTCCGGCAACGGCATCCTGGGCGAGTACGAGGCCGCTGTTCCCGGCCACTTCCCCAGCATGGCCCCGGAAATCCCCTTCCGCTGCATCAATGAGGACTACTTCAAGATGATCGACCCGACGCAGCCCATTGACATCACCCTGAGAGGGTCTATCCAGCACACCGACCCCACCACCCACGGCACCGGCGAGGTCGGTATGCGGGTAGTCATGTCCGGACGGCCCAAAACCTTCGCCATTGGTACCGTGAAGCAGCGGGAGGGCATGGACAGCAAGATCGTCCCGGAGCTGACCCGGATCATCGTCGAGCTGGACGGGAAGGAGCGGGTGGCCCTGGACAAGTTCAACAGCGTCTACCGTGTAAACGGCGTCGACATTCTGGCGAAAACCCGCCAGCTTACTTAAAAGGAGGAAACGACCATGGAAAAGGAAAAGATCATCCCCGCCGCCCCCGAGGAAGCCGACATCACCCCGGACACCGTTGTGAAGTTCACCCGGAGCTATAGTTTCGAGGGCAAGAGCTACAGCGAGGTGGACCTGGCCGGAATGGATGACCTGACCGCCAAAGACATGATGGAGGCGGAGAAGTACCTGTTCAAGACCGGGACTGTTTCGGCCCTGCCGGATCAGGCCGTCGGCTATGTCTGCTTCATCGCCTCGAAGATCTCCGACCAGCCTATCGAGTTCTTCATGGGCCTCTCCCCCAGGGATATGAACCGGGTGAAGAACAAGGTGACAGGTTTTTTCTACGGCGTGGAATGAGAACGGGAGACGGCGCACTATTCCGGCGGCTGTGCGTCCGTCTTTCCACCGCCCTCCGCTCGGACTACCACGGCTTCACGAACACCCCGATCCTTGAACTTTTGGACGTAGCGCAGGAAGCGAAGGAGGTGACGGAAAGCCTTGGCCGGAAAAAGCGCAGAGTATAAACTGGCGATCCAAATCGCCGGTACCATAGCAAGCTCGTTCAATTCCTCCGTGGGCGCAGCGCAAAGCAAGCTGACCATCCTGGGCAAGGCGGCGGGTGCCGCTATGAAGGCGACAGCGGCGGCGGCGGGAGCCGCTACCGCCGCTGTCGCAGGATTTGCCGCCACCTCCGTCAAGACCGGGATGGAGTTCGACAAATCTATGTCCCAGGTCGCCGCCACCATGGGCAAGACCGTGGACGAAGTACAGGAGCTCCGGGACTTCGCCCAGGAGATGGGGGCAACGACGGCCTTCTCCGCCGTAGATGCGGCGAACGGGCTGAATATCCTGGCTATGTCCGGACTGTCAGCAAAAGAGCAGATCGCCGCACTACCGGATGTTATGAACCTGGCAGCAGCCGGGACGCTTGCCCTTGATTCGTCAGCAGCCTATGTCACCGGAACCGTTAAGGGCTTCAGGGATGAAATGGGAAACGCCCAAAAATATGCGGACCTAATGGCGAAAGGTGCAACCCTGGCCAATACCTCAGTATCGGGATTAGGCGAAGCGATGAGCCGGAGCGCCGCCAATGCCAAAACCTACAACCAGGGAGCGGACAGTCTGACGCTCTCCCTGCTGCGGCTGGCCGAACAGAATGTCGAAGGGGAAGCGGCCTCGACGGCCCTAAACCGGGCAATGTCTGACCTGTACGCCCCCACGGCGTCTGCTCAAAAGGCATTAAAAGAGCTCGGGATTTCCGCTTACGATGAAGCGACAGGAGCCGCAAGGGATTTCAACGAGGTGGTGGATGACCTAAACCAGCGGCTGTCCAGCATGACAGACGAACAGCGAAATGCAAGCCTTTCAACCATCTTTACCACCCAGGGCTTGAACGCCTTTAATAAGATGGTTGCGACATCGCCGGAAAAGCTGGAGCAATTCAAAGAGGGACTGGAAAACTCCCTCGGCTCTGCCGCTCAACAAGCGGCGACGCAGCTGGACAATCTATCCGGAGATGTTACCCTGTTCAAGAGCGCCCTGGAGGGGGCACAGATCGCTCTATCCGACCAACTGACCCCCAGCCTTCGAGAGTTCGTGCAATTCGGCTCCGGGGCCTTGGGAGAGCTGACCACAGCCTTCCAGGAGGGCGGCTTGGACGGAGCCATGGACGCCATGGGCGGGATACTGAGCGACGGCCTGAACATGATAATCGGACAGGCCCCAGGCTTCACACAGGCCGGAATGCGGCTGCTGGGAGCCCTGGGCCAGGGCCTACTCGACAACCTGCCCACTATTACCTCGGCGGCTCTGACCATAGCCCTAATGCTGGTCAACGGCCTGGTCGACGCATTCCCGGAGCTGACGAAGGGCGGGACACAGCTGCTTCTTCAGCTGGCCCTTGGGATAGCCGACGCCACGCCCGAACTGATACCGGCTATTACCTCCGCAGTTTTCGAGATCGTAAACACCCTAACAGGACCGGATACCCTGACCGCCCTCTTAGGAGCCGCCCTCGCCATACTGCTGGCCCTGGGTGACGGATTGATCGCCGCCACCCCGGAGCTGATAGAGGCTATCCCCGTCATTGTGGAAAACCTGGTGGCGGCATTGGCGGAAGCAGCGCCCATGTTGGCGGAGGCGGGTGTCCACCTGCTCGGCTCCCTGGCCGCTAACCTACCCGCCATCGTCGCAGCCGTGATAAAGGCCGTCCCGGCCATTATAGCGGCCCTGCTCGGCGCTTTCTTCGGCAGCGATTTTGTGGACGGACTGGCCGGCTTTTTCAGCGGAGCCTGGGAGAGCGCCACCGAAACGGTCCCCGCCCTGGGCGCTATGGCCAGCGGGATACAGACCATCCTCGAAAATATCATCGGATTTATCCAGAACATTTTCACGGGGAATTGGTCGGCGGCTTGGCAGAACGTCCTCGGTATCGTGCAGGGGGTATTTACCGTGATCGCCTCCGTGGCGAACCTGCCTATGCAGCTGCTGCTGGCCGGAGTACAGAACGGATTGAACGCCGTCGGCGCTTTCCTACAGGAGAAGGTCCCGTTCCTCGGCGCTATCTTTACGGGCTGGGCTTCGAGTATTTCAGCAGCAATCGACAATGTAAAGGCCGTTTTTTCGTCCATAATCGACTTTATAGGCAATGTTTTCGCTGGGAATTGGTCGGCAGCTTGGCAGAATATCCAGGACATCTTCGGGAATTTGTTCGGGGCAATCGTGAACCTGGCGAAAGCGCCTATCAACGGCGTCATTTCCGCAATCAACTTTGTCCTGGAGAAGATCAACGGCATTTCCGTGACCATCCCCGATTGGGTACCCGGCGTGGGCGGAAAGACCCTCGGCTTCAACCTTCCCACCATACCGCAGATGGCGGAGGGCGGCATCGTGACCGGCCCCACCATCCTGGAGGCCGGAGAGGCCGGGGACGAAGCTATCATCCCCCTGCCGGAGCTGTGGAGCAATATGCAAGCTCTTATGGCCGACGCCCTCGGAGGATACAGCAACCAGCTCGCCGCCATAACGGAACAGCTGGAGGAAGCCAACAGCGCCGGGAACAGGGCTATGCCCATCTCGGACCTGCTGAACGACCTTGTGGGGGACGATGATCCCCCGGAGAACAACGGCGGCGACGGGGACGGCGACAGGGGCAATCCCGGCCCGGACGGTACCCCGCCCCCGCCCCTGGTGATCTACTACCAGCCCCACCTTCACTTTGAGGGCGGGACGCCCAGCCGGGAGGACATCGTGGAGGCCGGGAAGATCACACAGGAGGAATTCAACCGCATGGCCGCAAAGTGGCAAAAGGACGCCGCCAGACTGAACCTGAAGGAGTAAGCCTATGAAAACGATAACCACCGTCCAGGGGGACACCTGGGACACTATCGCCTTCCGGGTATATGGCAGCGTTCTCAGGACGCAAGACCTCATGGAAGCCCGAGAGAATATCCGGCTTCTGGATCACCAGGTATTCCCCGCCGGTATCGTAGTGGCCACCCCGGAGGTGGAGGCACCGGCGGCGACCGATGACCTGCCCGAATGGAGGAAGTGACCATGGACCCACGCAAGGCGACTATTTCCCTTCAGTACAACGGGGCGAATGCCTCCGGGCAGATCGGCACCTACCTGTCGGCCTTCCAGTACAAGGACGTGGCCTCCGGCACCAGCGACAGCATCGGCCTGGACCTGAACGACCGGGACCGCAAGTGGATTGGAGCCTGGTTCCCCCAAAAGGGGGACCTGCTCCAGCCCACGATCCAGACCCGGAACTGGACCGGGGACGGGCAGCAGCTAAACTTCCCCTGCGGCACCTTCCGGGTGGATGACTTCGGCTTCAATGGAGGCCCTATCCGCCTCCACCTGGACGCCGTGGCCGTCCCCGCCGAAAACAGCGGCTTCAAGGCCACGGACCGGACGGAAACCTATGAAAAGACCACCCTGAAGGAGATAGGCCAGACCATCACCGGGCGCTCCGGTATCGCCCTGTTTTTCGAGGCCCCGGATATATCCATCGAAAAGGTGGAGCAGAGCAAGCAGAACGACTGCGCCTTCTACACCGACCTTGTGGAAAAGTACGGACTGGCCATCAAAATCTATAACGACAAGGTGGTCGTTTTCTCTGAGGCGGTCTATGAGGCCAAAGCCCCCAAAGCCGTCCTGACAGAGGCGGACTTCGACCCCGGCTGGAGCTGGGACACCTCCGTCACCGGCACCTATACCGGCGTCAAGTACCAATACACCAACAGCGACAAGAACAAGACCTTCACCGTGACCGCCGGAGGCGGCGACCGGATACTCACCGTCAACGAACCGGCGGACAACCTGACAGAGGCCACAGCAATCGCCCTGGCGGCGGTCAACAACGCCAACAAAGGCACCACCACTATGAGCATCACCATAATGGCCAGACCGGGGCTTATCGCTTCGGACTGTATAGAGATACGGGGCCTGAAGCGGCTGGACGGGAAATATTACATCGTCCAGATCACCCACAGCCTGGGCAGCAAGTACACCATGGCGCTGGACCTTCGCCGGGTGGAGGAACGGATCACAGGAGCCACGTCTATCTCCAGCACCGTGGCAGAGGGAGGATGAGCATGGCCAGCAAAGACACCTTCCGCATAGGAAAAATATCCAGCATCGACTACCCAAAGGGGACCGCCAGAATTACCTATGAGGACAAGAGCGACAGCACAACGGCAATGTTCTCCTTCCTCGCTTGGCAATACTGGATGCCGAAAGAAGGCGACCAGGTGCTGGTGGGCCACCTCTCCAACGGGTCCTGCTCCGCCGTGATCCTGGGACCGGTCTGGCACGACGGCCACAGGCCCCCGGAGGGCTTCGAGGGCCTATACCGCAAAGACTACAACCGCAAATATGGGCTGGCCTTCGAGCGGTACGACGCCAAAGGGCAAGTCTACAGCGAGGAAGTCACTGGCACCATGACCATCAAGCCCACCGACACCTGGACCCTACAGGTGGGCGGCTGCACCATCACCGTGGACAAGGGCGGCAGCATATCCATTACCGCCCCCGCCGGGATCACCATCACCACCCCCACCGTCACCGTGACCGGGGACGTGATCGCAAGAGGCGTCAGCCTGGATAACCACACCCACACCGGCGTCCACGGGGAAACCAGCGACGCACACTGAAGGAGGCGACAGCCGTGGCAATCGGAAACTGGGGGACCGACGTAGTGTTCAGCGTGAGCGACCGCCGGGTCCTGACCTTCAACGACATGAACCACAGCGTCGGCTCCAGCTGGGCCACCCACAGCCGCATCGGCCTGAAGGATCAGGTGGAGTATTTGAGGCCGACCCTTCAGAAGCTGACCTTCACCATGGAGCTTAACGCCTCGTTTGGAGTAAGGCCCAGGGCCGTCCTGGATATGCTGGAGCGCCACACCGAACAGGGCCACGTCTTTCCCTTTGTGGTCGGAGGCAGACGGGTGGGCCGGTACCGCTGGCGGATCACCGACCTCAGCGAGGCCTGGGAAACCATCTACAACCGGGGGGAGCTATACCGGGCAAAGGTCAACGTGACTATGGAGGAATACGTCTGAGGGGAGGGGCAGCAGCATGGACCTGTCTGGCATTGAAATCTCGTTCGAGTACGGCGACAGCACCGAGGCGGAGCGAAAAGAGATCATCCGCAACGTGCAGACCATCCTGGCCACGCCGCTGGGCACCTGCCCCCTGTATCGGGACTTCGGCCTTGATGTAAGCTACCTGGACCACCCGCTGGACCTGGCTCAAAACCTATTCGCCGTGGCGGCGATGGAGGCCGTGGAACGCTGGGAGCCTCGGGTCCGGGTGACCGGCGTATCCTTCGAGGCCGACGGTACAGAGGGCAAACTGAAAGCAAAGGTGGTGATCGCAGATGGATAATATTCTGAAATCGGTCTTTGACCTCCCGGACATTTCCTTCATAGAGAACGACACACTGGACGCCATGATGCACCGGCTCGTTTCCAACTACGAAAAGAAATACAAAGAGGTCACCGGGCAGACCGTCAGCCTTGGAGCGGCGGACCCCGCCCGGATTCAGCTCTACGCAATCGCCCTCGACCTCTACCAGATAGAGCAATATGTCGACCGGGCCGGGAAGCAGGACCTTCTCAAATACAGCTACGACGGCTTCCTGGACAACCTGGCCGGGAACCGTGGCGTCACCCGGCAACAGGCATCAGCGGCCCGGACCACGATCCGCTTCACCCTCTCGACCGTCCGTGACTACGCCATCGGCATCCCGGCGGGTACCCGCCTGACCAACGGCGACGGCGTATATTTCCAGACCACGGAATACACAGAGGCCCCCGCGGGGAGCGGCTATGTGGACGTAGAGGCGGAATGCACCGCCCAGGGCATAGAGGGCAACAACTTTCTGCCCGGACAAATCAACATTCTTGTGGACCCGCTCCCCTATGTGGAAAGCATCACGAACACCACCACCACAGCCGGAGGAACGGACCTGGAGGATGACCGGAGCCTCGCAGAGCGGACCTTCCTGGCCCCATCCGGCTACAGCACAGCGGGACCACAGGACGCCTACACCTTCTGGGTGCGGACCTATAACACCGACATCGGCTCGGTGCGGCCCACGACGCCGGAGCCGGGGAAAGTGACCGTCTACATACTCATGCAGGACGGCACCCTTCCGGGGAAGGAGGTAATCGACGGCCTCCAGGACTTTCTGGCGCAAGAGGAAATCCGCCCCATGACCGACCTTGTGACCGTTTCCGCCCCGGAGGTAAAGACCTTCGATATTGCCCTGACCTACTATATCGCCCGGTCCAACCAGGCGTCGGCCACAGCCATCCAAGAGCAAGTGACCACCGCCGTCCAGGACTTCATCACCTGGCAGACCACGGAAATCGGCAGGGACCTCAACCCCTCGGAGCTGATCCGCCGGGTGCGGGAGGCCGGAGCGAAGCGGGTGGAGCTGGAGGCCCCGGAGTTTGCCAGGATCACCGAAACCCAGGTGGCCCAGCTCGGCACCAAAGCCGTGACCTACGGGGGGCTGGAGGATGACTGATCTTCACAACGGCCAGATCACCGACCTGCTGGCCAACAGTATGCGATACAACCCGGAAACCATCTCCATCGGCTACGCCATCCTTCAGGAGAAGCAGCGCCTTCTGGCCCTGCTGGCCAGGACCCGCTTAATGGCCCTGATCGACAGCGCAGACGAAAAGACCCTGGACTACCTGGCCGTGGAGCTTCGGACCCCCGCATACAAAGACACCTTCCCGGTCGACGTGAAGCGCCGCCTGATTGCCGGGACCCTGCCCTTCTACGCAAGGCTTGGGACCCCGGCGGCGGTCAACTGGATCATCCGCTCCATCTTCGGGGAAGGGCACATGGAGGACTGGTTCAGCTACGACGGCGACCCGCACCATTTCAGGGCCTTTGTCGGCAGCGACGGGGACACCATCACCCCGGAGAGCCTGGACGAATTCAGACGGGCCGTGGCAAGCGTGAAGCGCCTGTCCAGCTGGCTCGACAGCATCATCAGCAGCACCACCATGGAGGCGGCGACCGTCTACATGACGCCGGTTTTTAACGAAACCTACAGCAAGACCGCCCTGCCCAACCTGGAGCCGGACTTTCCCGGCGCTGCCTTCTACCTGGTCCCCTTCATGGGCCGGGGCAGGGCAAACACCAGGCTCCCCCCGCTCCAGGACCCGGAAATGCCGGAGCTTCAGAGCGCCCTCCGCATGACCGGACACACCGGCTCCCATATGCGGACCGCCCTGCCGGTCCTGGAGGACTATGACAGCCACATCGAAATGACCGCCACGGCCCAGGCCACCGGCTACACCAGCAGCAGAACCAGGACCACACTGCCACACCTGAAGGAGGAAACACAATGAGCCTTTACGGCAGCACCATCCCCCGCAAGGGCCGGGAGCTTTTCGCCAAAATCCTGGCCCTCGGCACCCCCCTGACCATCACCAGAGTAATGATGGGACAGGGTACCTGCCCGGACAACATCTTTCCCGGCGACCTGGAGGACCTGATCCAGCCCGTGGCGGCTGGCACCTCCAACGCCCCGATCTACAAGACCGACACCATCAAGATGACGCTCCAGTACCGCAGCGACCTCAACGGGGGCCTGGACCACGGCTTCTGGATCAGGGAATTCGGCGTCTTCGCAAAGGACCCGGAGGACGGCTCCGACGTGATGATCTTCTACGGGACGTTGGCGGAGTACGGCCAGTGGGTCAGCGCCTACACCACCGGCGGCATCGACATCCGGGAGTATGACATCGCCATCACCGTGGGCGAGGGGGCGACGGTCCTTCTGGACTACAGCCCGGAGGCCTTCGTCACCAGCGAGGACGTGGTGGAGCTTTGCACCACCGTTCTGCTGCCTCAGTTCCTGGTGGAAGCCCAGGCGCTGATCGCCGCCCATAACGGCGACCCGGACGCCCACCCGTTCATTCGGAACATGGTATCCGGCATGGACGCCCGCCTCTCCCTCCTGGAGCTGATGTATAACACCGACGTATCCGGGAACCCCTTCACCGTCACCTTCGACAGCCTGAAGGGAGTGACCGTTTCCGGCGTCCACAACACCACCCAAAAGAGGATCGAGTTTTGACCGGGGAAGTCTCCCGCCTGGTCGACCGCCTCTTTGTAGGGAGCATCACCATCACGGGCACCACCCGGAGCGGGAAGCCGGGGACGATGACCATCGACAGCGGCGGAGCCTTCGCCTTCCAGGGCGACCCGGAGGACCTGACCGCCGCCACGCTGGAAGCAGCGGGGAGGGACGCCAATGCCTGAATACGTCCTGGGAAACAAGGCAAAGGAACTATACCGCTACACCAAAGAGGTGACACAGCCGGTCCCGGACGATACCGTCAAGGCGGCGGACGTTTCCAAGGTCATGCGGATGATCGCCCAGGCGAACACCCTGGAGGAAATGAGGGCCACCCTCTACACCACGGCGGACCGCCTGGACAACAGGAAGAAGCAGCAGCGGCCCCGCTTTCCGAAAAGTGAGAGCTTCGGAATGATAAAGGACCTCCGGGACGCCGCCCGGATCGCCATGCGGAGCATTCACGCCGCCAACGATACCAACTTCAAGGAACACCCCATGGAGCGCCTCACAGAGATAAAGCGGACCATCGACGAATGCAACCTGCTTCTTCAGCTGGTGGAGCTGGCCCACGACCTGGGCTATATCGACAAGAAGCGCATGGGGACCTGGACCGGCAAGATCACCGACGTTAAACGCATGAGCCTCTCCTGGCTGAAAAAGGACGGGGCCAGAGCCGCAGCCATCAAGGAAGGGCAGGACCGCCAGCAGCTCAAACAGCTGGTGGCCCTGGTCCGGGAAATCATGGAGAAGGAGGCAGCGGCCAAAGATCAACAGGATACACCGCCGCAATAGCGGCGTGGTATTGGGGTACAGCCTATCACCGCCACGAACTGGTGGCTCCGCTCTCCGAACCTGAACAACTCCACGAACTCGTGGAACTGCAACTCCAATGGCAACGCCAACAACAACGGCTGCACCAACACCTATGGCATCCGCCCCGCTCTGACAGAAACGACCCGACCGAGTAGGCCGACCGGCCCAAAGCAGCGTCCTGTCAAAGGAGGCCGTATCCCGTCCAACGCCCCGCCGGGGCAGCGGATAAACACATGGCGCTGACGCTGACCGCCGACTGGAGCCGCCAGCTATCAGCAGCGCCGAGGCCCGGCGCTTCCGGGCACCGGGCCTCAATTTTTCAAGGCCGCACACAAGATGACCTTTGAAGAACTCTGCACCTTCGAGGTGCTATATGACGCCTACCTGACCGCCAGACAGGGAAAGCGGGGCAAGGCCGGAACCGCACAATATGAGGCCCAGGCCCTTGCCTGTACGGAGCGCCTTGTCCGTCTGCTTCTCTCCGGAGCCTACCACCCAAGCAAGTTTGAGACTTTCGAGGTATTCGAACCAAAGCGGCGGCTGGTACAGGCCCCGGCCTTCGTCGACAAGGTGGTCCAACACGCCCTGGTCGACAACATACTCTATGACGCCATCACCCGGAGCTTCATCGAATGCAACTATGCTTCCCAAATCTGGAAGGGAATGCACTTCGGACTGACCCACCTGGAACACCAGATGCGGGACTACTACCTGAAGCGTAAAGGCCACGACGAAGCCGCCAGGAGGGCGGCGGGGCTTCCCTACCGGCCCAGGGAGGAATGGGACTATGCGGAGGGCTGGGTCCTGAAGGCGGACGTCCGGCACTTCTTCGCCAGCATAGACCACGACCTTCTCAAAAAGAAGCTGGCCCGAAAAATAGAGGACCCTCGGGTCTACGACCTGATGTGCGTCTACATAGACAGCACCAGCGGCCTCCCGCTCGGATACCAGACAAGCCAACTGCTGGCCCTGCTGTTCCTGGACGAATTCGACCATTGGGTGAAGGAGAAGCTCCACGCCAAATATTACGGCAGGTACATGGATGACTTCTACATCATCAGCAACAGCAAGGAATACCTTCAGGGCTGCTGGCGTCAGATCAACGGCCAGATGGACGCCCTGAAACTGGAGCTGAACGAAAAGACCGCCATCTTCCCGCTTCGGAACGGTATCAACTTCCTGGGCTTCCACACCTACCTGGACGATGGCGGGGCCGTGATAATGAAGCTCCGCCAGGACAGCCTGGACCGCATGAAGGCCCGGACACGGGGCTGGAAGCAGGACAAGGAGGCCGGGACCCTGGACGTGGCCCGGACCATCAACCGCTGGAAAGCCTGGGACGCCCACGCCGCCCACGGGGACACCTTCGAGCTTCGGAAGCAGATCGCCGCTATCGTTTCGGAAATCACCGGCGTCACCTGCGAGGCCCGAAAGCCTATCCGGGCCGGGAAGTACGGCAAGGCCAAAGAGGCCGTCCGCAAGGTAAACCGGCAGCGCCGGAGGCCCCCGGCACCCGCACAGCAGAAGGTCACCACGGGCTACCCGTGGTGAGCTTAAATTAACCAAAGGAGGAAACACGCCTATGGCAACCGCCAAACTCGGCACCAAAGCCGTCGGCAGCAAGGTCAAGATCAAGGTCAACGGCACCCTGCGGAACTTCATCGTCGTCCACCAGGGCAAGCCGTCCAGCCTCTATGACAGTACCTGCGACGGCACCTGGCTCTTGATGGAGGACATCTATGAAACCAGGGCATGGCACAGCAGCAACGTCAACGACTACGCCAACAGCACCATCAGCAGCTACCTCAACAGCACCTGGCTCAACCTGATCGACGCCAACATCCGCAACGCCATCAAGCAGGTAAAAATCCCCTACCGCCCCGGCAGCGGCACCAGCGGAACCGTGAACAGCGGAGCCAACGGACTGTCCTGCAAGATTTTCCTGCTCTCCGACCGTGAGGTCGGCTATACCAAGAGCAACGTCAACCAGTACATCTGCGACGACGGCGCAAAGCTGGCCTATTTCCAGGACGGCAACGGCACAGCGGAGAAGATCGCCAAGTACAATGGGTCCGCCACGCGCTGGTGGCTCCGCTCTCCGGACCTGGGCAGCTCCGCGTACTCGTGGAGCTGCAACTCCGATGGCGGCGCCAACGGCAACGGCTGCGCCAGCACCTATGGCATCCGCCCCGCTTTCATCCTGCCCTCTGACCTCTTGGTCTCTGACGATGGCAGCGTAAGCACGAACACGGCCCCGACTACGCCCGCCACCATCAACGTCCCCACCACCATCAACGGCGGCGACAACATCACCGTGAGCTGGAGCGCCAGCACCGACGCCGAAAACAACCTGGAGGGCTACGAGCTGGAGCGCAGCACCAACGGCGGCAGCTCCTGGAGCAACGTCTACAAGGGCAACGCCACCAGCACGACCAATACCGTCCCCTTTGGCACCGAAAGCGTCATGTACCGGGTGCGGGCCTATGACGCCCAGGGCCTCTATTCCAGCTACAAGAGCAGCAACCAGGTCACCGTGGTCAACAACCAGCCACCCAGCGTCCCGGCCAGTATCACCGTCCCCAACGAAGTCCTGGGCGGCGGGAGCCTGACCGTCACCTGGGGAGTTTCCACCGACAGCGACGGCAACCTGAGCGGCTACGCCCTGGAGCGCCAGGTGGACGGCGGGGCCTGGACAGAGGTATTCCGGGGCAACGCCCTGAACTTCACCGACACCATCACCAGGGGCTGGGCCTCCGTAGCCTACCGGGTACGGGCCTACGACGCCCGGACCGCCTACAGCGGCTATGCCACCAGCGACACCAGGACCGTGAACAACAACACGCCCCCGGCCATCACCTGCGCCAGCCCCACCGGGAGCGACCTGGGGACAAAGACAGAGGGCTTCACCGTGGGCTATTCCGTCAACGACCCGGATGGCGACACCATCACCGTGAGGGAGAAGGTGGACGGGGCGGAGAAGCGGAGCTTCACTGCCACCCCGGACGCCCAGAACACCCTCGCCGTGGACGGCGGCACCTTCATGCAGCTACTCAACGGCCCCCACGCCCTGGAGATCGCCGCCAGCGACGGCAAAGCCACCACCACCCACAAGCTCACCTTCACCAAGAACGTGACTTCCCTCTTTATCACCCTGGAGGCCCCCATGGAAGCGGACGCCCCTATCACTATCTGCGTCCTGTCCGTGATAGGCTCCATCCCCGCCGATGCGGAGTATACCGTCGAGGTCACCAACAACGCCCTGGACGATAACCCCACCTGGGAGGATTGCACCACCGCCGTCAAGGCCGGGGCGAACTACATCTTCGAGCATAAGGACGCCCCCACCAACACCCCCGCCTTCAACTTCCGCATTAACGCCAGCCGTGGCCCCAGCGGAGAGGGAGGCTATATCACGTCCGTACAAGGAGGTTTTCAGTAATGGGCCTGGAACACCTGAGAAAAGACAGCGTCCGGGAGCTCTCCGAAAAGAGAGCCTATGAGGAACAGCAGCGGAACGCCGCCGCTATCGCCTTTGTGGTGCTGGCGGAGGGCGGACAGATCGACGCCACCACGGCCTCGGAGCAATCCGCCCTCTTTGCGGAGTGGTCCTCGTCCGTAAGCTACACCGTCGGCAACCTTCGCCGCTACGGCGGGACCCTCTACCGCTGCGTCCAGGATCACACGTCCCAGGAAGGCTGGGAGCCGGACAAGGCGGCGTCCCTCTGGAGCGCCACCAGCGACCCGGCGGAGCCGTGGCCGGAGTGGTCCCAGCCCATCGGAGCGCATGACGCTTACAGTGCCGGGGACCAGGTTTCCCACAACGGGAAACACTGGACCAGCGACACTGACAACAACGTGTGGGAGCCGGGGGCCTACGGGTGGACGGAGGTGACGGGCGATGCGTAACATCAAGTAAGCGCCCCGCACCGGGCCGCTTCCAGGTGGGAGCGGCCCACCATGCCAAAGAAGGAGGACACCTCGCAAATGTACATCGACGCAGACACCATCATCAAGGCGGCTTCCCTCATAGGGGCGCTCACCGCCCTGGGCGGCGTAGTTTTCTGGTGGTTCAAGTTCCTGGAGCGGAACAAGAAGCAAGACCAGGAACTCTCCGCCATCCGCAAGGAGCAAACCCTGATTTGCTACGGTATCCTGGCCTGTCTTCGAGGCCTGGAGGAACAAGGCTGCGACGGTCCGGTCCACGAAGCCCTGGACAAGCTGGAGAAGCACCTGAACAAAGCCGCCCACGACGAAGAAAGCTGAAAGGAGCGCCACCATGAAATTTTTTATCGAAAATTGGTACATCATCCTCGCCGCCCTTGCCGTCCTGGCCGGAGCCGGGATCGCCGTCTATCGGTACTTCAAGCTGCCCAGCGAGGAACAGCTGGAGAAGGTCCGCCAGTGGCTTCTGAAGGCTGTGACCGAGGCGGAGCGGGAGCTGGGCGGCGGCACCGGCCAGCTGAAGCTCCGCACCGTGTACGACGCCTTCCTGACCAAATTCCCCTGGCTGGCCCCCCTCGTTTCCTTCAACCGCTTCTCCGAGCTGGTCGACGAAGCCCTGGAGGAAATGCGGAAGATGCTGGCAAAGAACAAGGCCGTTCAGGCGTATGTGAGCGGGGAGGTCGACACCAATGGGACAGCGGAGAAGGAAGCGCAAATCTAACAGCAGCCGCTTCTCGAAGAAGGTGGTCCCGGCCATCCTGGTCGCCGTGGCGGCGTTCACCGTGACCATGATCGTGATCTACGTCAAGACCGGCGGCGTCCCGGACACGCTGGTGACCGCCTTCTTCGCCTTCGCCGGAGGGGAGGCCGGGGCCTTGGGCCTGATCCGTTACGGCAAGGCCAGATACACCGACACAAACAACAGCAGCGACGCCGGAGGCCAGGACCCCCCGGCGGGATAAGGAGGAAGCTATGGCCATGAAAAGCAAGGTCCTGGTCGAGAAGGCTTTGGACATTGCCCAGCACTATAAAACCCTCTACGTCATGGGCTGCTTCGGCGCTCCCATGACCGCCGCCAACAAAAAGCGGTACACTCAAAACCACGACTACAACAAAGCCGCCGACCGCACCCGGATGATTAACGCCGCCACAGCTGACACCTTCGGCTTCGACTGCGTGAACCTGATAAAGGGCATCCTGTGGGGCTGGACCGGCGACAAGGCCAGGACTTACGGCGGGGCCAAGTACCCCACCGCCGCCGATCTGAAGGCCGGGGCCTGCCCGGACATTGGGGCAGACGGCATGATCGCCAAATGTACCGGCGTCAGCACCACCGGCTGGACCTCTATGGTACCGGGGGAGGCGGTCTGGTGCAAAGGACACATCGGCATCTATATCGGGGATGGGTTGGCCGTGGAATGCAGCCCCCGCTGGGCGAACCGGGTACAGATCACCGCCGTGGCCGGGTGCGGCAAAAAGGCCGGATACAACACCCGGACCTGGACCAAACACGGCAAAATCCCCTGGGTCGACTACTCCGACCAAAGCGGAGCCGCCCCCGTCCAGCCCCCCGCCCAGGGCAGCACCGCACCGATGCCCCCCGCCTCCAAGGGGGAGGTCAAGGCGAAAGAAGCCGCCCGGTCCTTCGACAAGGCCCTGGCCGGTACCTACACCGTGACCGCTGGCGGAGGCCTTCACATTCGGACCGGAGCCGGAACCGGCAAGGCCAGCCTCGCCGTCCTGCCCTGCGGGACGAAGGTCCGAAACTATGGCTACTACACCACCACCGGCGGGACCCGCTGGCTCTACATCCAGGTCACCCTGGGCAGCACCACCTACACCGGCTTCAGCAGCGAAGCCTATCTGAAGAAATAGGAGGACAGCACCATGACAAGGAATAGCACGAAGAAGGCCACCACGAAGGCCAAAGCCCCCGCCCCGGCCCCGGAGGCCACGCAGGAAGCCCACCTGGACCCCACCCAGCTCAGGAGCATGGATGACGCCAGCCTCCAGCAGCTGGCCAGGGACATGGGCCTCGACCCCGCCGCCTACCCGGACCGGGAAGCCCTGACCGCCGCCATTGCGGAGGTGCCGGTCATTCCCGGCCCCCCGGAGCCGGAGGGCCAGGAGGACACCAGCGCCGCCCAGGAAGGCCAGGAAACGCCCCAGGAGCCGCCCTCCGCCCAGGAGGGGCAGGACAATGCCCCCCAGGGCCAGGACGGCCAGGGGAGCGGCCAGGAGGCCCCGGAGGGCACCCCGGAACCGTTCACCCCCTACGAGGCCACCGTGGCCGTCCCCCTGGTGGTGATCCGGCGGGGGGCTACCCCCAACCCGGAGGACAAGCCCATCGGCACCATGGCCAGAGGGGCCAGGGTGACTGTCACCGCCAGCCTGGACGGCTATGCCATGCTGGCAAACGGCACCTACGTCAAGGAGGTCTACCTGGAGCGGGTAACGCCCTGAAGGCCGACCCCTGACGCCAAAGAACGGACGCCCTGTGCGCCCGTTCTTTTTATGCCCCTGTCCGGCCCGCGAAGGGGCCTACAGTGGCCGTCAGCTCGGGGGAGGGTAAACATATACCCCCTGCCCCGTGAAGCGTCGTTTTTTCCAGTGGAAAAAAGACAGCAGGGGCGGAGCGCCGGAGGGTAACAATACCACAGCATAAAGAAAAGCGGCCTACAGCCCCGTGGCGGAGCCATAGCCGCTTTTTCCTTTTGCGCCTCACCTGTACGTTTCCGATTCGAAGCCGTGGCGCTTCAGGTAGGCCTCGGCCTGGGAGTATTGGGTGAAGGTCCGGGACTTCAGCTTCTGCCGGTCCCGCCCGATGACCACCGTGGACCCGATACCCTGAATGATCCAGGCGTCCTTCCCGTTCTTGCGGATCGGATTGAAGTACACCGCCTCACCGCTGGCCTTGTTTATCATTTTCATACCTGCACCCCCTCATTCAGCAGCTGTTCCAGATTGGAAAACATATTGTAGTCCCCGGCGAACCCGTCCGGCCCTACCAACAGCAGCAGGTCCGCCGCCGCCGCCAGACCACACTCCAGAGCGTAGTCCAGGATTTCCCGCTCAGACATTCCCTGCACCCCCTTCACTCGACCCCGGCCAGATAGCCGCCGCAGTACCCCGGGTCGATGTACCTGGCCCGCTGGAGGGCCAGGTCGAAGCTGCCAGCCGTTACCCGGAGGGCGGGAAGCCCGCCCCCGAAGATGATCCAGACCATCACCGCTCCCCCTTCCTCACGGCCTCAGCGACCGCCAGATAATGCGCCAGGATTGCCCGGTCCTTTTTCACCACCTCGGAATTTTCCCCGAAGTTCCATTCTTCCCGGCGGATATTCTCACGCAGGGCCTCGGCCTTCGCCTCGAAGTGGGCCACGATCTCGGCCACGTTCTGGATTTTCTTGACCTCGATCTGAGCGTGAGCCTTGTTCCAGCGGTCAGCCTCGGCCCGCTTGCAGCGGTCGCTGACAAACACGCCGATGGGCCAGAAGCAGATATTGTGCTTCGCCACGCTGACCTTGCCGGCCTTGGAGATTTTCTTCAGGGAGTGGTCGGAACCGCACCAGGAAGGATCGCCGGGGGAGTTGTCCACGAACCAGAAGCCGTTGTCGTTCTTGAAATAGGCCCCCGTGATTTCCACCACCATGCCGGTCAGGATTTCCACGCCGTTTTTATCTAACATAGCCTTTCCTCTTTCCGCCCGGAAACCGGGCCTTGATTTTTTCCTGCCTTCGTGTTACCATGGGGGCCAGAGGGAAGGCAGGTCCCCTCCGGCCCTTTTTGGTGTTAGGCTCCCTTTGCTTTGGACGGCTGTGGGGAGCCTAACTTTTTACTTGCTGGGGTTCTTCGGGGGCTGCTGGATACCAGTGGCGATGTACTTGATGCACTCGATGACTTCCTTCTCGGAGAGGCCCTTGGAAATGAGCCAATCAGTGAGCCTTGCGGTCTCGGTGGCGGTCATGCTGCATTCCTCCATTTGCTATACCTCCTGCCCGGTAAAGATTTCCCGGCTCCCGGTCTTGCCCGTTCGCTCGGGATGTATCCCCCTCGGATGGTGCTGATGTTACGGCACGAACGCCTTAAATACAATCTGGAATATGGTCTAAACTTCCTTGCGTGTGTATGGTAACTTTGCCATTTCGGACAGGCCGGGAAACAGGAGCGCCGGAGGCATAGCCCCCGGCGCTTTTCGCTCAGTCCAACAGGCTCTCCATTGCTATGGGATACTGCTCTTTGAGCTTTTCAAAGGCCCTGCGGGTCACCCGGTAGGACCGCCAGCCCTCCAGCTGCTTCCTGCTGCCAGGATACCAGGAGGGGGACAGCTCCGTGATCCCCCGGCCCTTCAGCTCCAGCGGCGTATCCACATAGTAGTGACCGCCGTAGTGGCCCAGGCTGGCCTCCATTTGGACCTCCGGCTTCCGCTGGCCCAGCTCCGGGCAGTAGACATGGACGCCAGCCCGATGATCGTCCAGATAAATGACCTTCGCCATATTGACACCCCCCTTACTGGATACCGGCCAGCTTCAGCCAACGGTTCAGCTTGGCCTTGCTGCTGAAGCGGTAGTCGTTGCGGGTACCGTCCGCCCGGTTGATAACCAGGACATAGCCCCCGGTGACCTTCAGGATTTCGTATTTCATAGCTTCCTCCTTTAGCGATTGGCCTTGATGGTCTGCTCGACCACGGCCCACAGCTTCGCCTCGCTGCACTCATACAGGTACTTGCTGGAGCCGTTGGGCTTTCCCAGCCGAGCGCCCTCCGGGAGGCAGAGAACGGAGAGCAGCCCCCGCCCGGTTTCGATAGAAGCCACCACAGTGGGCTTCCCATCCTCGCCGGTCTTCGTTTCCACGTTCATCCCGATACGGGAGAGGCCAGCGGCCACACGATCCAAATTCATCATTTCAAGTACCTCCGTCGTTTGATTGTGGCTGAATGTTACGATACAAGCGCCTTAAAAGCAATCTGGAAAAGGGTCTAAAATATAAGGCGTGTGTATGGCAAGTTTGACTGATTGACAAATACAGTGCCCCCGCCGTATGATGATAGGACCATACAAGGAGGTGGGCGAAATGCGGAAGTTAGGCAGCAGAGAAAACATGATCCCCATAGACAGGAAGTGCATGGAGAAGGGGATCAGCCGCCGGGAGCTGGCAAGGCGGAGCGGCGTCCCGGCGGGGACCCTGGAGGCCTGGGGGAACCGCAACAGGGTGCCCCGTGACGTGTACCAGCTGCTGAAGGTGGCCCAGGTCCTGGAATGCCATATCGAGGACCTGATCGAGCCGGAGCCGGACGCCAGACCGGCGGAGAAGTAGCAGCAGGGCGGCGGACATAGGACCGCCGCCTTTGCTATCCTGGCCAGGGCAAAGGGAAGCCGTCAGGGGGTACCCTGGCGGCTTTGTGTCAGGCTTCCAAGCGCCTGAGTATTTCGACCTTCAGTACGTCGGCCTCACGGTTCAGCTTTTCTTCGGAGCGCCGGTTCCAACCATTCGCAGCCTTCACGGCCTCCGAAAGCACCCGCTCATACTCCAGCAGCAAATCGCTGTTGGAGTACGCCGCTATCTTCCGTCCCACCTGGATACACCTCCCTCAAATCGAAATGCCATAGCCGCTGGGGCCGTAGACAAACTGCCGGAGCGGATCGGTGACCTTGGAGCGGATAAACGCCTTCGCCGCTTCCATGTCCGGAAACTCGCCCAGCAACGGCCAGTTGAGGTCGGTGGGCCGCTGGCCCCGGACGAAGAAGCCCTGCACAACAGCCCCGCCCTTGATAGTAGAATCGTCAATCCGAAAAGCAACGTATTTCATATTTTGTCCTTTCTGCCCTGCCATCATCAGGCCGGGTGGGGCGGTTCCCGGCGACGGCCCCGAAGCGGAGCCGTTTCGGCTTTAACAGATTTGCTGCCAATTTTCATCAAACAAAACTGCAAACGGCTGATTTGTCCTGTAATCGGTGCGAATTTCAGCAAAGCACTCTCGGTCATTATAAGACGCGATCTCAATGCTTGCATAGAAGCGCCCGTCAGTGTGCGATTTCCGAATAGGCACAATCCCGAAGTCGATAGTATTCAGAGAATTCATTTTCTGTACCTCCGTTTATTTTGGGTTGGTTTCCCGCCCTTCAGGATAGCTGAATGTTACGGCACAAGCGCCTTAAATGCAATCTGGAAAACAGTCTAAAATGTACGGAGTGTGTATGGCATACTTGTCCAAAAAAGCCTGGGAGCAGCACTCGCCGCCCCCAGGCAAAGGCAGGAAAAGGCCCCCGGTCTTTTGACCGGGGGCCAGCTATTCGGCGCTATTCTTCACGGTACCGCCAATCACCGTATTTCATAATATACTTGTAATGCGTAGGGCCACACAGGGCAGAAACCAGAATTCCAGCCTCGCAAGCCGCCGCCCATTCTGCGCCGTTGATTTTTCGAGCGTCCCCATCCTTGTGACGCCAGATTAGAGCGTTGGCGTCCACCATAGAGAGGCCCCGGAGACTCGTTCTAATCCCCAGCTTTTTACAGTATTCCGCTTGCCATTCAGACACCATCCGGCTTTGAATTTCTTTCACGGTAATCGGCTCCAGTAGGCCAGCAGACAAAGCCCACTCCTTCGCCTCGTTTTCAGAGAGACACTGACACGTTTTTTTGTTGCTCCGCCCGGTCTTGGGATTTATGCCGTGGACCTCATAAAGGCCCAAATTAGCCCAGCCCCGCAGCGGGTGGATCGCCTTCGGAATATTGCCACCGCCGCCCCCGAACAGGATAGAGAGGATACCCATTCAATACACCCCCATTTCGTTTTATGTGGCATTGCCATACGGCAATGATACACGACGGGTATGGGAATATCAAGTAAAAAAGTGAAATAATCCATAAAAACTTGAAACGCCACGAAAACGCCCCGGAACTATGAAGTATTACCATGAAGCAGTGCTAAAAGCATGGTAATATTAAATAAATAATGGATTATAGCCATAGAGGGGCGCTGCCATGAGGAAATTTGAGTTTGAAGGACACAAAAACGTATCCGGGGACAGAATACGGGAGCTGCGCCTTCGTGCCCGTCTGTCCCAGGCCGCACTCGCCGCAAAGATGCAGACAGAGGGTGTAATCGTAGAACAGGACGTTGTCAGCAGGATCGAGAGCGGCTCCTGCCTTGTGACCGACTATGAGCTTCTTGTCCTGACCCGCATATTCGGGACCACCGCCGACTGGCTGATCGGCGCAGAATAAAGGACGCCGCAGGGGATGACCCTGCGGCGTTTTGCCTCTTGCCTTCCCCCCGTTTCATGGTTTATTCTCATAACGAAAGGGGAGTGACGCACATGGCAGAGAGGAAGAAAGGCGAACATATAAAATGGGAGGACCGCCTGAAGATACAAGGCGCACTCCGCACCGGAGCCAAACCGGCGGAGATTGCAAAGATGATCGGCTGCTGCAGGGCGACCATATACAACGAAATCAACCGGGGCCAGTGTATGCAGCAGCACGACGCCGAGTTTGTGGAGGAATACTGCGCCGACGTAGCCGAGCGCAAATATCAGGAAAACCTCCGGGCCAAAGGGCCGGACCTGAAGCTGGGTACCGACTTCGCCCTGGCCAAGTTCATAGAAACCAAGATCATAATAGACCACTATTCCCCCGGCGCTACCCTGGCCTTCATTCAGGAACAGGGCCTTCAGTTCAACACGGAAATCTGCGAGAATACGCTCTATAACTACATCTACCGTGGCGACGTTTTCCTGAACCTCACCAAAGAACACCTGCTCTATAAGGGGGAGCGCCACAAGCCCAAAAAGGACGATAACAAACGGGCCAGACTTCCAAAGGGCGAAACGATAGAGCACCGGCCAGCGGAGGTGAAGGACCGGGAAACCTTCGGCCATTGGGAGATGGACAGCATAATCGGCAAACGGGGCAGCAAAGCGGCCCTGGTGGTGCTGACGGAACGCCTCACCCGCTACGGCCTCGTTTTCAGGGTACCGGATCACACCATGGAAAGCGTGGTCAAGGTCCTGGACCGCCTGGAGCGGAGGATGGGGAAGGACTTCCGCCAGGTATTCCAGAGTATCACCGTGGACAACGGCAGCGAGTTCCAGGACTGCGCCGGAATGGAGCGGTCCCTCCGCCGCCGGACGCCCCGGACCCGGATATACTACTGCCACCCATACAGCGCCTCCGAGCGGGGGAGCAACGAAAACATGAACCGGATCGTCCGCCGCTTCTTCCCGAAGGGTACCAGCTTCGACGAAGTGACAGCGGCCCAGGTCGCCCAGGCGGAGGACTGGATGAACAGCTACCCCAGGGCCATACTTGGGTGGCGGTCCGCCGGGGCGCTGTTCGAGGAACACCTGGCCAACTGAACACCAGCGGAACTTCCGCCAGAGCCTCACGGGGCGCTGGCCGTTTTTCATGCCCTGGCCTGGACAAGGCCAGGAAAAAACACCGCCAAAGGACAGCAGAAAGGGCCGGTATTCCCGGCCCTTTTCAGTCAATTAAAATTTTTTTCGATTTTTTCTAAATTATTCTTGACATTTGGGTATCTCCGCGAACAGCGGGCTGCAGGCGCGCGAACGCAGGGACCACCGTTTCCGGCGGCCCCTGCGGCCGTTTCTCCGATCATGGCGGGAGCGGCGGGCCGCCCTACTTCGCAAACGCCGGGGCCTTCACCTCGTTCCCGGCAAAGGTGTTGGGACCGGGATTGGAGAGGGAAAAATAGGCCTTCGCGGCCCTGGTGGTGCCGAAGTCCTGGTTGGACCCGCTGTCCTGGACCTCGTTGAAGGCGTCCCGGAACATCTGGTTGTGGGCCTCCTCCCGGTTGAGGAGAAAGTCGATGGTCTCCCGCACCCGCTTGTCCTCGATCTGCCGGTACAGGTACTCGTAGACCACCTTGGCCCGCTGTTCGGAGGCGATGTTGCTGAGAAGGTCCGCGCACAGGTCCCCGGTCACCGTCACATAGTCGGCGGTCCAGGAGTACCCGGAGGCGTTGATGAGCCCGGGGTTCAGCCCCAGGAGCACATGGGTCTCGATCTCCCCGGCCTCCACCTTCCGGGCCTCCAGGTGGTCGCCGTTGAGGAGGCTGATGGTCTGGGCTACCATCTCCATGTGGCTGAGCTCCTCGGCGGCGATGTCCAGGAAGAGATCCTTGATCCGCCCGTCCCGGATGCGGAAGCTTTGGGACAGGTACTGCATGGCGGCCTTCAGCTCGCCGTTGCCGCCGCCCAGCTGCTCCTGGAGCAGGGCCGCGTACTGGGGATTGGGCCGCTCCACGCCTACCGGGTGGAATAACTGCTTTTCATGATGGAACATAGTCATGGCTCCTTTCAAATTGCTGTTCCCAGTTTCCCACGCTCCGCGGAAACTATGTGCACTCCGGCACGACTGGAGATTTTTGTCGCTTTCTACAAAATTTGCATTGTCATCCCAGAGAAGCTATGGTATAATCCTATTATCAGAGAATGAGGAGGGCTATCCCATATGAAACTTAGTTTTTACGGCGCAGACTATTGCGTCACCGGAAGCTGCCACTGTCTGGAGGTCAACGGAAAGCGCATCCTGGTGGACTGCGGCCTCCAGCAGGGCCGGGATGAGGTGGACCGGCAGGAGCTGCCCTTCGCTCCCAATACCATCGACTATGTCCTGGTCACCCACGCCCACATCGACCACACGGGCCGCCTGCCCCTGCTGGTGCGGCAGGGGTTCAAGGGGGAGATTTGGACCACCCGCCTGACCGCCAACCTCATGGAGATCATGCTGGTGGACAGCGCCCACATCCAGCAGTCCGACGCGGAGTACCTCAACCGCAAGAACCAGCGCGCCGGCCGCCCCTTCGTGGAGCCCCTCTACACCGTGGAGGACGCCGAGCGGGTCCGGGGCTACGTCCACACCCGCAGGTACGGTGAGCCCTTCACCCTCTGCGAGGGGGTGGAGGTCACCTTCACCGACGCCGGGCACCTTCTGGGCTCGTCCAGCATCACTGTGGACGCCACGGAGAACGGCGTGACGAAGACCATCGTCTTCTCCGGCGACATCGGCAACCTCAACCAGCCCATCATCCGGGACCCGGTGCTCCTGAAAAAGGGGGACTACGTGGTCATGGAATCCACCTACGGCGACCGGGACCATGTGGAGGTCTGGAGCTACACCGCGGAGCTGGCCAAAGTCATCGACCAGACCCTGGGCCGGGGGGGCAACGTGGTCATCCCCGCCTTCGCCGTGGGCCGCACCCAGGAGCTCCTCTACTTCCTGCGCCGCATCAAGCAGGAGCATCTGGTCCGCTCGGTGCGGGACTTCCCCGTGTACATCGACTCCCCCCTCGCCACCAGGGCCACCACCATCTTCTGCGGCGACCTCAAGGACTATCTGGACGACGAGGCCCTGGAGCTGGTGAAGGGCGGGGCGGATATGTTCTCCTACCCCGGCCTGCACATGACCGAGAGCCTGGAGGAGTCGAAGATGCTCAACACCGACAAGACCCCCAAGGTGATCATCTCCGCCTCCGGTATGTGCGACGCGGGCCGTGTCCGCCACCACCTGAAGTACAACCTCTGGCGGGAGGAGAGCACCGTCGTCTTCGTGGGCTTCCAGGCCCCGGGCACTCTGGGCCGCTCCCTGCTGGAGGGCGCGGAGAGCGTGAAGCTCTTCGGCGAGGAGGTGGCCGTCAAGGCCCAGATCGTCAACTTCAAGGGCCTCTCCAGCCACGCCGACCGCAACCACCTCCTGGAGTGGGCCCAGTCCTTTGAGAACCCCGCCCACTTCTTCATCGTCCACGGCGACCGGGAGGTGGCCCCCTACTTTGCCGACAGCCTCAAGCACCTGGGGCTCAGCGCCCACGCGCCCCAGTATACCGAGGTCTACGACCTTATTGAGAACCGCCTGGTGGAGAGCGGCTACCTGCCCGAGCGCAAGCAGTTCGGCGTCAAGATCTCCGCCGCCTACGAGCGCCTCTCCGGCGTGGGCAAGCTGCTCCAGGAGGTCATCCTCCGCAGCAAGGGCCGCGCCAACAAGGACCTCGCCCGCTTCGCCGATCAGCTCAAGCAGCTCATCGACAAGTGGGAGGAGTGATCTTCTTCTCTTCTTTGTGTACAAAGAAGAGAAGAAGCAAGAGAAGAAAAACTTTTTACGGCGAAACGTTGTTTCGCCTTATGGGATGAAACTATGGACATCGAACGGATTGACAGCTACTCCGACCCCCGGTTCCCCTGGGAGGTCCTCTCCCAGCACGGGGCTTTCCTGGTGGACGGAAAGCCCTGGGCCTTCCGGGTGGTCTCGGACCGGGCCGCAGTCATTACGGCGGAACGGATCACGGAGGAGGCCTTGCAGGAGGCGGTAGAAAATTTCCGCTTCTACGCCGGGCATATCACTGAATTCTATGACAAAGGGGGCAGGTGCTTGATGCGCCTGCCCCCGGTGGAGCGCCGGGAGGCGCCCATCGACAGCCTCCAGCCCTCCCAGTTCTCCGTGGACCGGGAGAAGTGCGCCGCCGTGGGGGAGTTTATCCGCACCCCAGCTGACCTGGTGATCCCTGTCCTGGAGCTGGACGGTGCGCTGGTCATCCTGGACGGCCACACCCGGCTCTACACCGCCTGGCAGAGGGGCATCCGCACCGCCATGGTCTTCTCCTCCGCCCAGGAGCAGGCGCTGCGGGAGACCATCGGCGGCTTCGTCCAGGAGGCCCGCCGCAGGGGCATTTTTCACGTCTCGGATATGGCCCTTCTCTCCCCACAGGAGCAGGAGGAGCAGTGGCACAGCTGGTGCGACGCGTACTTTGCCGCACAGGCAGAACAGGAGTGACCCCATGCTGGAAAAAAACCAGATACACGAGGCGGAGATCACCGGCTATACCGCCGGGGGCCTGGGCGTGGCCCGGGTGGAGGGACAGGTGGTGTTCGTCCACGGCGCGGTCCGGGGCGAGCGGTGTGCCCTGCGCATTTTGAAGGTCCTGAAAACCACTGCCTACGCCCGTGTGGAAGCCATC
>Ga0137307_100458_pt1 | contig 54845 bp, 42 predicted proteins | sample NAcewD2O_March_2_FD_97180 | JGI IMG/M metagenome (GOLD analysis project Ga0137307, IMG submission 97180) | Mouse cecal microbial communities from Vienna, Austria - N-Acetylglucosamine amended D2O_March | ecosystem: Host-associated > Mammals > Digestive system > Large intestine > Cecum | place... | reverse complement strand
CGAATATTGCTGCCGGAATGGAGATGGAAGTCGGATTTAACTGCTCCAATGGTGATGCACGCAAGGAACCGCAGAACTTCAGGCTGACATCGAGCAAAATGAAAGCGGATAAACCGCAGAAACCACAAAAGCCTGACCGTGAGCCGGAGCCGCTCGTGGATATCGGGGAAGCGTATTTTAAGGACATAGAAAGCAAAAAAGATATTGCCGTACATTCAGAAAATGGTATGATGTATGTAAGGAATCAGATTCTGGTAAGCGCGCTGGAAGGGCTGGAAAAAGATTTTTTTAAAAATGTAGTGTCCGACATTGGGGCAGAAATCGTCGGCTATATTGAGCTTACGAACGATTACCAGATTGAATTCTTGGAAGAACAGACAGAGGACGCGTTAGGGAACTATATAAAATATTTAAACAGCCTGAGCTTCATAGACAGTGCAGGGCTGAATATCGTGATAGAGCAGGAACCGGATATAACAAAAACAGATGATGCACTATATCAGGAAGATGGAAAAACGCCGGAAGAGATTTGGGATGAAGAAGTTCCTGATGGGTACAATTGGGGACTTGAGGCACTCAAAGTTCCAAGTGCATGGGATTATGCGAAAGAAACGAATACAGTAAAGATTGGAATTGTTGATGATGGGTTTGATACCGGACATGAGGATTTATATTTTGACCATGTATTTGGGGATAATGATTCTGATTCCATGAATCATGGAACAATGGTTGCGGGTATTTTGGCGGCAGGGCATAATAATGGCGTTGGTATTTCGGGAGTGGCTACAAATACAAGATTATATGGTTATGCGTTTGGAAAAAATGATGGCACTGTAATGGAATATAAAGTTGCGTTGGCAAATCTCATAGGAAATCGAGTAAAAATTGTCAATATTAGCAATTCATATTCGTCTGATATGGTATTTGCGGCATCACGGAATCAAAGAAATGCAAGGCTGGATATAATCGAGACAACGCTTCAAATAGAATTTTTTCTTCGAAAGCTCGTAAAAAAAGGCTATGATTTTGTGATAGTTACTTCGGCAGGAAATGATGAAACTGTTCGATTTGTGGAGGATGATTCCCGCTATGGGTATTCTAAGGCGGAGGGTTCATTAGGTGGGAATGTCCAGGCGCTATATAATAATATGTTTTGTGGTATAGATGATTTTACACTGAAAGATCGGATTATTGTCACTGGGGCAGCAGATAGATTTAGTTATTCTGACTTTGGTGACAGGGTAGTGACATACCAGTATGCTGATTATAGCAATGTTGGTAGCAGGGTGGATGTTTGTGCTCCCGGGACAAAGGCTGTGACATTGGTTCCACATTCGGATCCGGGCAATGTGGGCTTTCCGGGTTATTATTATGCTGATGAGGGTGGTACTTCCCTGGCTGCACCATATATATCAGGTTTGGCAGGACTTATGTATCAGGTTAATCCAGGACTGCATGCATCCCGGATAAAAGAAATTTTACGGCAAAATAGTGATGTTTCTGTCCGCGATTTACATGGAAATAGCTATAAAATGCCAAATGCGCTTAAGTGTGTCCAAAGTGCACTGTCTGATTCCGGTGACAGTACAGATACGATACTGCCAAATGGTTTTCTGTTAGGCAGGGTAGTGGATAAAAAAGGGAACGGGCTTGGACGTGCAAGTATTACTGCGTGCCGGACAAGCAGTGGAGAATCCAATTTAGATGATTTCTGTACGACTGAAAAATCTGATGGAGATGGAATGTTTGAGTTTGTTCTTACAGAGGGAACCTATGATTTGACAGTGACATATAAGGATTATCTGCCGTGTGTAATTAGAAATGTGAATATAAATCCGGATGAAACGTTAAATATGGAAAACATTGTGCTGAGTACAAGCTTTTGGGGAGGATTTAACAGTTCCCTACAGGGCAGGGTTGCAAATGCAATGAATGATAGTAACATAGCAGGAGCGACTGTTAAAATTCGGAAAGGGTGGAACAACAAAGAGGATGCTTATGCAACAGATAAAAAGGGAACAGAAATAAGCGCTTTGACTGATGCGGATGGCAATTTTAAGATAAAGCTGCCAGTAGGTTCGTATACAATCGAAGTAAGCAAAGCGGGATTTGTCACTGGATATTTCAATGCAGTATCCATAGGTGGAAATGATAGTCAGGGACAAAAATATGTGCTGACACCTGTTCTCTCTGATAGTGAATATCGTATTGTCCTGACTTGGGGAGACAGGCCAAGAGATCTGGATTCACATTTAACATATTACCAGAATGGTATTAGGAAAATGCATGTATTTTTTGGTGGAAGACATGGGAACGTGGACGGCAAATCTGTAGCAAAACTTGATTATGATGATACATCAAGCTATGGACCCGAAACAATTACTGTTACGCTGAATGCCGAAATTCTGGATGGCGGGGTATTCTGTTATTCTGTCCACGATTACACAAATGCAGCAAATAACAATACCAACGCGTTGTCCCTTTCCGATGCTGTTGTCCGTGTATACCAGGGAAACCAACAAATTAAGACATTTAGTATACCCCAGAATAAATATGGTACAGTATGGCACGTTTTTGATATATCAGAGCAAGGGATAAAGGCTGTAAACGAATTTAAATATGTGGCAGGGGCATCCGGGGTGGAGTAAAGGAGACAACAGCAGAACAGTAAAGTTCCATAGAAGCATAAAAATTCGCCTCGTATAGACAGTAGTCAGCGTGTAGTGGGTACAAACTTAGTACTTGACCAATGAGGAGAAAAGAAGATGAAGAAAAAGCTGTTATTCATGTGTACAATAATTCTGACAATACTGCCTATGTGCATTACAAGCTTTGGCAAAGAGAAAGAACTGCCGCCGGTACTATTTTCATTTTTTTATTTAAATGCATATTATGGATCGGTGTGGACAATAGACAATCAGGGCAATATATACCGTTTTCATGATGACTGGTCTCTGGATATGGGGGACTATGAAAACAGGAAGCAAGGGGAAAACTGCGCGTATGTCAAAACAATAGATGAGGATATTGTAAGGGAGAAGTACATGCTTTTTCAGAAAATATTGTCAGATAACCGTTACAAGAAAGACCTGAATGCGATAAAGAGCGGGATGATAGTGCTGGAAAATGACTTGCTGAGGACACAAAAATGGTATGGTTATTCCTGTAACTGGAAAGGGGAGCAAGAGTATACTTTGATGCATGGCATAGATGGGAGAGAATATTTAAGCGAGGACAGCCGGATGAAAAAACTGGCAGACTGGGCGATGGGGCTTATTGAAACCGATATATGGGATTATAACAGGTATTGCGATGAATTGAAAACAGAAGAATACTATCAGGAATACCTAAGACAAAAGCAAAACGGCGAGCTTCCATAGAAGCAAAAGTCCCCGCTCGCATAGGCAGCAGTCTCTGTGCAGTGGGGACAAGCATGGTACATGAATGATGCATGATGCCTCGATGCAGCTGACAGATATCACGGCAAACATAAAGAATACTAAATTTTCACAAAATAAAAAGTAATAAACCCACCCCCGTCCACATAGGATAGACTAAAGCATCTGTGTGGAGGGGGATTTTTTGTGAATGACAAGGCAGTGAATGTTCTGGAACAGTATGACATGGCAATCAACCGTACCTTTAAGGGACGTGGCACGATAATCTGCGATACGGATAAGGGGATGCGCGTACTCAAGGAATACAAGGGAAGGACAGAAAAGCTGGATCTGTTGTATCAGCTGCAAAGCAGGCTGGGCGACAATCTGAGGACGGATATCCTCGTTAGGAACAAGGAGGGCGCGCTGTATGTGAGGGATATTGACAACAGTGTTTACATATTGGAGGAGCAGGTCGAGGGAAAGGAGTGCAGCTACAAAAGCGAGGACGACATTGTAAAGGCATGCGGCGCCATGGCAAGGCTGCACCTGAAATTTATGACGCCTGTGTCACATTCGGGCGCGGAGGAGAGCAGCACGGCATACGCGATGCCTGTTTTCTTTTATGCGGATGAGATGGAGCGTCATACGACAGAGTGCAAACGCGTCAAAAATTACCTGCGCAGGCTGCACACCAAGACCGACTTTGAGCGTGCGCTGTTAAGGGAATATGACTATTTTCTCGACAGGGCAATGGATGTGACAAGGCGCGCAAAGGAGGAGTCGCGGGCTGAGTATGAGGCGTATGTGAACAGCAACGGGCTTTACTGCCATGGCGACTACCAGTATCACAATGTGCTGTTTGGAAAAGGCAGCGGCGGCTCCTATGTCGGCATCATCAACATGGAACATTTTGCCCATGATGTGGGGGCAAGGGATTTCTACCTTCTTTTCCGCAAAATTTCCGAAAAATGCGACTGGTCAATGGAGATGGCAAAGAGCATGCTTGATGCCTACCAGAACAGGCGCGTTTTTCCGCCGATTGAGTGGCGCAGCCTGTGTCTTAGGCTGGAATACCCTGAGAAATTCTGGAAAATCATCAACTACTATTACAATTCGAGAAAGTCGTGGATGCCAAACCGTAACTATGATAAGCTCGAGGGTCTGATTCGGCAGGAGAAAAACAAGGAAAAACTGTTAAACCGTTTTTTCTGACCATGAAAAGAAAGGGCTTGTATAAGGAAGAAAAAGAAGATATAATATCGTTATGGTAAACTAGAAACAAAAAAACACACCGGGGAAATGAGAGGAAAGGATGCAGGCTTTTCAGAGGATGAGAATAGCCCTTGCCCAGACTGCCATCATCTGGGAGGATAAGGAGCAGAATTTCAAAAAAGCAGAGGAACAGATAAAGGATGCCGTAAACCATAATACGGAAGCGATATTTTTTCCGGAGATGAGTTTTACGGGTTTTTCCATGAATACGGATGCCACAAAGGAAAGCGGGGACGGGACGGTCAGGCGCATGCAGTCCATTGCGGGGCAGTACCGGATGGCGGCAGGCTTCGGCTGGGTCAGGGACTGCGGCGGGAAGTGCGAGAACCATTATACCGTTGTTGACCGCTCGGGGAAAATTATTTCGGACTATGTAAAGCTTCATCCGTTTTCGTATTCGGGGGAGCATTTGCAGTTTCGGGGCGGTGACACGCTTTCTTATTTTTCGCTCTATGGGATAGCGTGCAGCACATTTATATGCTATGACCTGCGTTTCCCGGAGATTTTTCAGGCTGCCTCGAAGAGGGCACATGTCATTGTCGTGCCGGCGAACTGGCCTGCAAAGCGCAGCGGACACTGGCGGACGCTCCTCCGGGCGCGCGCGGTTGAAAACCAGGTTTATATATTGGCGGTCAACTGTACAGGGGATATCGGGGGAATCCGTTATGCGGGTGACAGCTGCGTGATTGATCCGGATGGTGCTGTCCGGTCTGTTCTGCATGACGGCGAAGGAATTCTGTACTTCGAACTGACGGATAATGTCGGTGAAATCCGCAGGGAATTTCCGGTGAAGCGTGACAGGCGCGAGGAACTATACAAAAGCTTGGAGTGAAAGGGTTAGGAGATTACATTGAAAAACAGAGGATTGAGGGGAAGGAACATGATTGGATGTGCGGCAGCTGTCATGCTGTCTGCACTTCTGTTTGCGGGATGTGCACAGGGAACCGGTTCATTGACCGCACTGCTGACAAACCAGCCGGATGCCGCGGAGGTACAGGACAGCGTACAGGAACCGGTCAATGTGATGAAGCAGAAGGGGATATATGACTCCGAAGACGCGGCAGTAGTTGTCAAAAAGGATGCCGAGTCAGGCACGGTGCAGTTCCAGAACATCATGTCGTCGCGCCGCTACACCCTGAATTATGACGGCGCCACGACAATCTATGACAAGAATGACCAGGCGCTGTCCATGGAACAGCTCAAGGAGGGGAGTGTGGTCACGGTTCGTTTTTACAAGCCGAATAAGTCGCTTGCGTATGTGAAGGAAAATCCGGACTGCATCAGCTACAACAATGTCCGCGGCTATGACATGGATCTGCGCAGCGGTACCATCACGGTGGGAAGTACTGTTTACAACATCAGCAGCCATGTCGTGGTGGTGTCGGACGGCAGGGAGACGGACATGATGGAGGTCAACCAGATGGATGAAATCAGCGTCTGGGGATATAAAAACATGATATACGGAATCCATGTCGAAAAGGGGCATGGGTATCTCAGGCTGCAGAACGAGGATTACTTTGTAAATGGCTGGATTGACGTGGGTGACAGGGTAATCAGGAAGGTGGCGGACGACATGCTGCTTGTCGTTCCCGAGGGGACGCACACGGTCACCGTAAGTCACAAGGGCAGCAGTGCGACGCAGGAAATCACATTTGCCAGGAATGAGGAGATGGCATGGGATCTGGGCGACGTGGAAATCACGGTGGTTCAGAAAGGGACTGTCATCTTCACACTCACGCCTGCCACGGCAAAGGTGTCCATAGACGGCAGGGCGGTTGACGTGTCAAAGCCGGTGGAGATTGAGTACGGTCTGCACCAGATGCGCATTACAGCGGACGGATATGACACGGTGGCGCAGTATATCAGGGTCGCAGAGCCGTCTGCAAATATATCCGTCGAGATGGAGAAAAGCGAAGAAGAGAAAAGTGAGGAAGCAGGGGACAAGTCCTCGGACAAAAAGGATGAAAAAGACAAGGATGATGATGTGGAGGAAGAAGAGGAGACTACTGTAAAGAAGTATCAGTCGAAGCATTTGGATGAAGAAGAGGACGAGGAGGAAAAGTCCTCCGAAAAGGGCAATGCAGACGATGACGAGGAGGATGAGGACAAGGAGAAGAAATCTTCCGTGGCATCCTCCACGGACAAATATAAAGTGTATATCGACGCGCCTGACGGGGTGGAGGCTTATCTTGACGGCAGCTACGTGGGCGTAACGCCTGTCAGCTTCAACAAGGTTCCAGGCAGCTATGTGGTGACGCTTCGGAAGTCCGGATATCAGCCAAGAAGCTATACCCTGCAGATTGATGACGAGAAAAAGGACGTGAATTATTCGTTTACAGACCTTGTCAAGCTTGAAGAATAATGAAAAAATCTGGCAAAAGTGCCAAAAGCTTTAAAAAGAAGCAAAATTTAGGCTTTTTTCCTTGACAAACATTGTCTTTTCGCCTATAAATAGATATAGGCGTCGAAACGGCGTGATGCTTCGAGACAATAGGGCATTTCGGGTAATGGAAGCTATTGTACTCATTTATCTACTGAAAACAAGAGGAGGAGTTCACAATGAACAAAACAGAATTAGTTGCTGCTATGGCTGAGCAGGCAGACATGACAAAGAAGGATGCAGAGAAGGCGCTCACAGCTTTCACTGAGGTTGTTGCTAAGGAATTAAAGAAAGGCGAGAAGATTCAGCTGGTTGGATTTGGTACATTTGAGGTTTCCGAGAGGGCGGCAAGAGAGGGCAGAAATCCCCAGACTGGCGAGACGATGAAGATTGCAGCATCCAAGTCGCCGAAGTTCAAGCCGGGCAAGGCATTAAAGGATGAGGTAAACAGATAATTGTTCCCTGTGACAACCGATGAGTATTCATCGGTTGTTTGCGTTATATGCACACGGGCGTCCAAATGAAATATGTCAGCAAGCTGACGGACGCCCGGCGCGCGAGTAGTGGAGAAGGTCGTTCCCCTACTCGATAGCATGGGCGTACAAGAAGGACAGGAAAGGAGAGCATTATGAGACTGGACAAGTATTTAAAGGTATCGCGCATTATCAAGAGGCGCACGGTGGCAAACGAGGCATGTGACGCAGGGCGCGTGCTTGTCAATGACAAGCCTGCGAAGGCATCCACAAACGTCAAGGCGGGGGATATCCTTACCATTCAGTTTGGCAATAAGGACGTCCGCGTGGAAATCCTTGATGTGCAGGAGACGGTCAAAAAAGACGACGCAAAAGAACTTTTCAGATATATTTAGAATATCCGTGCCCCTTTTCCCATACTATGTAATGTGTACGTTTTGATATGGGGAAAGGGGCGTCTTTTATGACAGGCAGCGTGGAAAACAGGAATGCAAATAACAGTGCAGGCATCGGAAAACACCGATTCAGCATGGAACAGCGCCGGGATTGCAAGATAACGGGGGTAGTGGAGGTACATTCCTTCGATGAAAACAACATATTGATGGAGACCGTGGACGGGATGCTTTCCATTAAGGGAAATAACCTGCATGTGAGCCGGCTGAACCTGGAAAAGGGAGAGGCAGACGTGGACGGCAGGGTGGATGCATTTACCTACTCCGAAAAAAGTACACTGGCAAAAAAAGGAGAGGGGCTGCTTACACGCCTGTTTGGTTAATGAGTGCAGATATAATCAGAGAGTGGAATTTTTGGCTGGCGTCCGTTCTGGCAGGTGCAGGCATGGCATTCCTATACGATATTTTCAGGCTGTTCCGACGTTTGATAAGACATGGCAGGCTTGCTGTTGACCTTGAGGATATCCTTTACTGGGCAGTCTGCTTTGGCATCAGCTTTGCACTTTTGTACTATGGAAATAATGGTGTGATACGTTTTGCGGCAGTGATTGGCGCGGCAGTCGGTATGCTTGTCTATGTCGCGACACTGGGGCGTTTTTTTGTCCGGTTCAGCTATGCTGTCATCGACAAAACAATAGGCAGCTTCTTCCGTATGATAGGGAAGGTCATGCAAAAACTGAAAAAAATGTTGGGTCCGGTGAAAAAAGCCGTTGTAAAATTGCATGATAAAAAAATTCTTTTTTATCAAAAATGCAGATTGACGTGCAAGACATTTCAGCATAATATTATAATGTGCCGCCAAAAGAAGGCACAGGGAAGAAAGGGGGAAACGAGACATGGCAAAGCGAAAAAAGAAAAAAGCAAAACGAAGAAGAACGCCGGAGTTCCTCCGCACCAGAAATGAAAACCGCCTTGGCATGACTGTTGCCGTGATTGCCATTATGATTATGACCGGCGTTGTCGGTGTCAACTCGATTTCCCTGACGCAGAAGGAACAGCAGTACGCGGCGAGGGAGCGGGAGCTTATGGAGCTGATAGAGGCAGAGACGGCAAGGGCTGAGGAGCTTGAGGCGTTTGCCACTTACACCAAGACAAAGAAATACGCCGAGGAAGTTGCCAAGGATAAGCTTGGGCTGGTATATGAAAATGAGATTATCTTCCAGGAAGCTGATTAGGAACTGATTCGTATATGCACCGCTATTGGACTTGGGGAGTGTCCCTTATCCTGTGGCGGTTCTTTTTTCATGCACAGCCCCATGCGAAGATATCGATTATTGTCAATAAAAAATCAGAAAACAGTGCACAAGTTTGACAAAAAATGATGGGACACCCTTTTATACTATAATGAAAGCAGCATAATACATTTAGGGGAGGTCTAAGATGATGTTAAAGGTCAGGGCACCAAAAATTGGAATATTCGGCGCCTCAAAAGAGGCGGAAAATAAATCGGGCATTGTAGAGGGTTATCTGTTTAACGGTTATAGCAAGAGAAAGCTGTACTGCCTGGCAGAGACGTATGAGGAGCTGGCAAAGCTCTACCGCGGGATTCCGGATGAGGCCGGCATCTGCGACGACAGAAAGGACATGCTTTACCAGAAGCAGCTTCAGGAGACCAAGGAGGTGTTCGCAAACCACCTGGACGAGATATCAGGCGCTTTTACGGACGTGGCAGACACGGTTGTGCATGTCAGCCTGCCCATGGAGCATAAGAGAAAGGCACTGATGCAGTATCTGCGCAGACAGGGAATTGTGGTGCGCGAGATGATATTTATAGAGGGCGGCATGGCAGGCGGTTATGGAAACATGATGGATGGCCATCCCGGAAACAGGATTAGCATCGAGGCGCGGGTCATAGGCAGGCATACGGTGTCCGCAAGCGTGCTCGGGGACTATCTGTCTGTTTTTTACAACAGGAAGCTGGTAGTGTCGGGCGAGAGTGCGCAGGTGATTGAGCGCGGATTCAACACATTTATATATGAAGACGAGCCGCGGTATACCGTGATTAGCGCGATATCAAGGGCAGTCAGGGAAGATGAAAAAATTTCAGGTGACAATTTCTCGATGGAGGAATATAATCAGAGTCAGGTCGTTGTGATGATAGCGGACGGCATGGGGAGCGGTGCGCAGGCGTGCAAGGACAGTCAGGCAGTCATTGAGTTTATGGAGCGTTTTCTGGAAGCAGGATTTCAGAAAGAAAAGGCATTTGCGATGGTGAACAGCGCGATTGCCTCGCAGAATGCGGGCGGTAACCTCACGACGCTGGATGTCTGCGCCGTCAACCTGCTGACAGGCGATGCCGAGTTTATCAAGGCAGGCGCCGCGCCAAGCTATGTCAAGCGCGGAAACCGTGTGGACGAGGTGGCGGCGGACACGCTTCCGCTCGGCAGCATGGAGGAGCTTAGCCCCATGACACAGGTTTTGAAGCTTGCCGACACGGACATGCTGATTATGGTGTCCGACGGTATTTCGGATGCGGTAGACATGGAATCGGCAGGCAGGCTCAGGGAACTGATTTCCAAGACGAATATAGCAAATCCAAAGGAGATGTCGGATTATATTCTCCAGTGCGCAATCAACTGCCAGGGCGGACGCATCAGGGACGACATGACAGTGCTGGCCTGTATGATGAAAAAACGCATGGATTTTTGAAGGCGTACAAGGGGGGATACAAATGATAAACAGGGTGATACGGTATATCAGGGAGTACCATATGATTGACGAGGGGGACTGCGTCGTGGCGGGGGGATCCGGCGGCGCTGATTCTGTATGTCTTTTTATCATGCTCCTGGAAATCAGCAAAGTGATTCCCATGGAAATCAGGGTGGTGCACGTCAACCACCTGATACGGTCAGATGCCGCAGCAGACGCCATGTACGTGGAACAGCTCTGCCGCGCAAACGGCATTGCGTTCACGCTCGTCGAGGAGGATGTGGAAGCGCTGGCAGGAACACTCCGCCTTTCCACTGAGGAGGCAGGGCGCAACGTGCGGTATGCGGCATTTTACAGGGAACTTGGTGACAGGAAGGGCAGGATTGCCATTGCACACAACAAAAATGACAGCTGTGAGACATTCCTGTTTCATTTGTTCCGCGGAACCGCGCTCAAGGGCCTGACAGGAATCCCGCCTGTGCGGGATAAGGTCATCCGGCCGCTGCTCTGCCTTGAGCGAAGTGAAATTGAGGCATTTTTACAGGGGAGAGGGATAAGATATTGTATAGACAGCACGAATTTGGAGGATAATTATTCAAGGAACATCATACGCCGCCACATACTGGCGGCAGCGGTGAAGGAAATCAGTCCGGCAGCCATAAACCACATCAGCAATGCATGCGCGCGGGTAAGCGAGGCATATGATTTGATAGAGGACATCACAAGGCAGGGTTACCATGCCTGCGTGCGTGTCATTACAGAGACTGGAAATATAACGAAATATCACATTGACAGGGAACAGTTTTTCCTGCTCCATGCCACGATACAGGGATATGTGGTAATGGAGGTCCTGTCAGACGCGGCAGGAGGCAGGAGGAACCTGGAGGCAGTCCATGTCGGACAGGTGTGCGCGCTTATGAACAGGCAGTGCGGAAAAGAGGTCATACTACCGTATAATCTGTGCGCAAAGCGTGATTATACAGGAGTCTGCATTTACAGGGTGGCAGAAAAGCTGCCACAGGAGACTGCCTTACATGAAGTTATGGTAACGCAGGAGATGGTTACGGCGCTCAGGACAGGTGAGCGGATAGAAATTATACTCAATTCACACCAAAAAATCAGTGCTACATTTGTGACAAACACCGATATTGGTGCGGATATGCAAAATATTCCACAAAAAAAGTATACGAAATGGATAGATTATGATAAAATAAAAAATAGTATTGTCATAAGAACCCGCAGACAGGGCGATTATCTGACAGTAAATGCAATGAATCAGCGCAGAACCCTGAAAAAGTATTTTATTGATCATAAAATACCGCAGGAAGAGCGGGGACGTACCTGGCTTGTGGCTGATGGCAGCCATGTGGTCTGGGTTGTGGGACAGCGGATCAGCAGTCACTATAAAATCAGTGAAAACACCACAAGGATATTATGTCTTACATTTGAGGATGAAGAGCAGCAGGCGGGGGAATGCGCAGGACACTAAGGAGGAACAAAAATGGCTGAAAAAATCAGGGTCTTGTTGACGGAGGACGAGGTGGATGCCCGAATCAAACAGATAGGCGACGAGATAAGCCGCGACTATGAAGGCAGGCAGGTTCACCTTGTATGCGTGCTCAAGGGCGGCAGCTTTTTTATGTGTGAGCTCGCAAAGCGCATTACCGTACCGGTATCGCTGGATTTCATGTCCGTCTCAAGCTATGGCGGCAGCACGAAGTCGAGCGGGATTGTCAAGATTGTCAAGGACTTGGATGAACCGCTTCATGACAAGGATGTCATCGTGGTGGAGGATATTGTGGATTCGGGGCGCACACTGAGCTATCTGCTTGAGCTTCTGGGACAGCGCGGACCAAGGAGCATGAAGCTTTGTACGCTGCTGGATAAACCTGACAGACGTGTGGTAGACGTAAAAGTGGACTATAAGGGCTTTGAGATACCGGATGCGTTTGTCGTGGGTTACGGTCTTGATTATGACCAGTGTTACCGGAACCTGCCATATATCGGTGTGGTTGAACTGGAATAGGGAAATCCTTCCGTATTGATAGAGGATAAGGAACGGTTCCTGATGATATAGATTAGTGAGGAGACAGAAATTGGGAAAAGGTGCAAAAGGAATTAATTTAACATTTATATTTATCTTAATATTGGTGCTGGTATTGATATGGGCGAGTACCAACAGCGGCGGCAGCGGTTCCTACACAAAGGGTCAGTTTGTGAAAGAGATGGAGGAGGGGCTGGTTGTCGATGTGGAGATACACCCCAATGCCCAGGTGCCTACAGGTATGCTGCGCATTACGCTGAAGGACAATCAGCAGAGAAGCCTTTATGTATCTGATGTTGTTGAAATACAGGAGCTTGTAAAAAGCTACAATATCGACCCGATTGTGAAGGATGTGCCGCAGGAAAACTGGTTTATCACAGAGCTGCTTCCGCTGCTGATGCTGCTTGTTGTCGTCGTGTTTATGTTCAGCATGATGAATGCGCAGAATTCCGGAAACAGCGGCGGAAAAATGATGAATTTCGGGAAGAGCAGGGCACGCCTGATGACCGGAGGCGAGGTGACCCTTAAGGATGTGGCAGGGCTTCGCGAGGAGAAGGAGGACCTGGAGGAGATTGTCGATTTCTTAAAAGACCCGTCCAAGTACACCAAGGTCGGGGCGCGGATTCCAAAGGGCGTTCTTTTGGAGGGCGCACCGGGTACAGGTAAGACGCTGCTTGCAAAGGCGGTTGCAGGAGAGGCGAATGTGCCGTTTTTCTCCATATCAGGCTCTGATTTTGTGGAGATGTTTGTCGGGGTCGGCGCATCAAGGGTGCGTGACCTTTTTGCGGAGGCGAAAAAGAGCGCGCCGTGTATTGTGTTTATTGATGAGATTGATGCCGTGGCGAGACGCCGCGGAACCGGAATGGGCGGCGGCCATGACGAGCGCGAGCAGACGCTGAACCAGATGCTTGTCGAGATGGATGGTTTTGGCACAAACGAGGGCATTATCGTGATGGCAGCCACGAACCGTGTTGATATCCTTGACCCGGCAATTCTACGTCCCGGGCGCTTTGACAGGAAGATAACCGTTTCCCCTCCGGACGTGGGCGGACGTGAGGAAATCCTCAATGTCCATGCAAGGAACAAGCCGCTGTCCGAGGATGTGGACCTGAAACAGGTTGCACAGACCACGGCGGGATTTACTGGCGCAGACCTTGAAAACCTCCTGAATGAATCCGCAATCCATGCGGCAAAGGAGAACAGGGCGTTCATTCAGCAGGAAGACATCAAAAAGTCATTTATCAAGGTTGGTATCGGTGCGGAGAAAAAGAGCCGCATTATATCGGACAAAGAAAAGAAAATCACCGCATACCATGAGGCAGGCCATGCGATACTGTTCCATGTGCTCCCCGATGTCGGGCCCGTTTACACGGTGTCCATTATTCCGACAGGGCTCGGTGCAGCCGGCTACACCATGCCGCTTCCGGAGCGGGATGAGATGTTCAACACCAAGGGCAGGATGCTGCAGGATATCATGGTGTCACTTGGGGGACGTATCGCCGAGGAAATCATTTTTGACGACGTGACCACAGGTGCTTCGAGCGACATCAAGAAAGCGACCAAGGTCGCGCGGGCGATGGTGACAAAATACGGATTTTCCGACAACATTGGCGTGATTAACTATGACGAGGAGGACAGCGAGGTCTTTATCGGACGCGACCTTGCGCACCCGAGGAGCCATTCCGAGACCGTTGCGGGTCAGATTGACATAGAAGTGAAAGCGATTGTGGATGACTGCTACAGGAAAGCAAAGGGGATTATCCACGAGCATGAAAAGATACTCCACGCCTGCGCGGAGCTTCTCCTGGAAAAGGAGAAAATCGGCAGGGAGGAATTTGAGGCATTATTTGAGGCATAAAAGAAAGGCTGCCGTGAAACGGGAAATCCTGTTTCACGGCAGCCTTTCAATGTATTCCTTTTCTTTAATCTGCGCGTAGATTTATACAAATTATCAGTATGGCATATCATATCTCATTTCAGGAGACAGAAAATAACTTATCGTCACAATTGTCCAATAATTAGCTTTAATAAAGTAATAAGTATATAACGACATAAAAGTATTATTGTGCATATCACACAAATATACAAAAGGAAGTTTGTCTAATTGTCTAAAATGCATAATATAATCAATTATAGGATATTTTTATCAATAAAATAAAGTGCAAAAGTTCATAAATAGTTTATAATTAAGTTACTTAACAAACGCTAAAAAATTACTTAATAAATAGTTATAATCAAAAGTAAAATATTTTAGATTTTACCTTTGAATTACTAAAAAATGTTAAAAAGGTATTGTGGGAATATGGAAAGAAAGAGATTAACGGCATTGCTGCTGGCAGCAGCAGTCGCGTCACAGGCAGCGGGATGCCAAAACGCATCTTCAGGGCAGTCCGGTAAGGATGAGAACCAAAATGAAGGGAAACCCACCATTGAAGTTGTGGGAACCTATGAGGCGGAAGCTGCACAGCTGAACGGAAAAGTGAAGGCTTCTGAAGCCTCGGAACCGGGGTACGTATCAGGATTTGAGAATGATGATGACAGCTGTACCTTTCGGGTTGCAATTGAGACGGAAGGCTTTTATGACCTTTATTTTATCAGCGCGGCAGAGGGCGGATACAAGGAAAACTATGTCCTTGTCGATGGAAACAGCGCGGGCACGATAGCGGCGGAATCCGAGACGTTTGCAGATTCCGTGATTTCAAGGGTTTACCTGACACCGGGCGCGCACGATATTGCGGTGTCGAAATACTGGGGATGGATTAAGCTGGATAAACTCGTGGTGCAGACATCGGAACCGATTGACGAGCGCATTTATCAGGTGTCGTCAGAGCTTGTCAACAAGAATGCGACCGACGAGGCAAAGCGCCTGATGCGTTACCTTGCGGATACCTACGGAAAGAATGTCCTGTCCGGCCAGTACTGCGACCAGGGGCAGTTTGGCAAGGAGATGGCTGTCATCAAGAAAGCCACGGGAAAATATCCGGCGGTGCTCGGACTTGACTTTATTGAGTACTCTCCCTCGCGCGCGGCAAACGGCAGTGAAAGCCATGCGACGGAGCATGCCATCCAGTTCTGGGAAAACGGCGGCATTGTCACATTCTGCTGGCACTGGAATGTGCCTGAAAAGTATCTGGAGGATATCTGGTGGAAAGGCTTTAACACGGAATCTGTCAGCATTGACCTCGAAAAGATTATGAACGGTGAGGATGAGGAGGGCTACAACCTCCTGATGACGGATATAGATGCAATCGCGGCGCAGCTTCTGGTATTGCAGGAGGCAGGGGTTCCGGTGCTGTGGCGGCCGCTCCATGAGGCATCAGGCGGCTGGTTCTGGTGGGGCGCAAGCGGCCCGGAGGCATATAAAAAGCTATACATAGTATTGTATGAAAAGCTGACCAACGAGTATGGACTCAATAATCTGATATGGATATGGAACGGTCAGGACAAGGAATGGTACCCGGGTGATGAATACGTGGACATAATCGGGGAGGACATTTATCCGGGAGAACAGGTTTACGGCTCACAGGTCAACAAGTATCTTGAGGCGGTGCAGTACACACCAGACACAAAAATGACAGTATTGTCAGAAAATGGCTGCGTGCCGGATCCGGAGCTTCTGGTGCGGGACGGCGCCATGTGGGGATTTTTCTGTACCTGGGGCGGGGAGTTTGTCGCAAAGGATGCATCCATTTATGCCCTGAGTGAGCAGTACACCGAGAAGGCAATGCTCCAGAAGGCATATGACAGCGAGCTTGTCATCACGCTCGACGAGCTGCCGGATTTAAAGACATATCCAATAGATTGAGAGAGGGAAGCTATGAAAGGTCTTTTATCATTTGAAGGTCCCGTGATACAGTTTTTTCACAAGACAGGGGAGGTTATCATTGCAACGATGCTGTTCCTCCTGTTCTGTGTGCCAGTCGTAACGGCGGGGGCTTCTGTCACTTCTTTGTACTATTCCGTCATCAAGAGTGTCCGCAGGGAGCGCGGGTATGTCACATCAGAGTTTATGCGTTCCCTGAAGCGTACACTGGGAAAAGGAGTCATCCTGACGGTGGGGATGCTTGCCTGGTTCGGCGTCCTGATACTTGGACGGATGCGGTCAGGCGGGCACATGGCACTGGCGTACAGTGCGCTGATTGCCGTAAGTGTCTGTGTATCGGTATACATTTTTCCGGTTTTATCACGTTTTGATATGAAGCTTGCAGGAATTATCAGGCTGTCCTTTGTGATGAGCATACGCTACATTTACTACACGATACCAATTATCGCAGGGACGGTTCTGCTTGCATGGCTTCAGTACTTTTATCTGCCAATGCCCTGTATCTTATTGCTTCCGGGGGCATGGTGCTATGCGGTCACGTTTATGATGGAGAGAGCGCTGCTGGGCTATATGCCGGCAAAAGAGGAAGCAGAAAAAAATGACCAGGGTGGTGTGACAGACACCTGGTACTACGAATAAGGAGGGCGAAAAAATGAGAGGTTCCAGACAGCTGAAAAAATGCATGGCAGTTCTTTTGGCGGTCGCAGTGGGGGTGACAGGAATTACAGCGCTTCCGCAGGCGCGTATGGAAGCGGACGCAATGACGGATAAGACAATGGATGAGTATGATGAGATTGTAAGTACTTATTCTGTTGATTCTTCCGTTCCGGATTACAAGTCGTATGTAAAAAACTATAACGCTGTTTATCCGGACGCCCGCATCGAGGTCGAAGCGGGTGCGTATGTGCGGTATGAGGAGGAAAATGCGGCAGCAGAGCCGCAGGTGTTCTCTGATTACCAGGGGATGTCAGGGGACAGCGTGCTGACGAGCGAGAAGGCAATGATTGAGTATGAAGTCAATGTTGCGCAGGAAGGGTTTTACAACCTTGCGGTAGACTATTTTCCGGTAGCGGGAAAAAGTTCGGACATCGAGCGGAGCATCTTTGTGGACGGTGCGCTTCCATATGGTGAAATGGCGCTTCTGACCTTTCACAGGGTATGGAAATATGACATTGTGCAGTCAGTAGGTGAAAACGGTTCGGTGACATATGCGTGGGAAAAGGACAACCAGGGAAATGACTGCAAACCGGGAATGGTGGAGGCGCCGGAGTGGATGACGAGCTACTGTTACGACAGTGACGGCTATGTGACGTCTCCCCTTTCCCTGTATCTGACAAAGGGAACACACACGATTTCCATCTTGTCCTTAAAGGAGCCGATGCTGATTCGGAAGCTGACTTTTGAAAATGCAGCATCAACAAAAAGCTATGCGGAAGTAAAGGCAGAACAGGATAAAAACGGTGCAAAGGATACGACAGGGCAGCTGATAACCATTCAGGGCGAGGATGCGACCAAGTCCTCATCCCAGATGCTCTATCCGCAGCAGGACCAGTCCTCGCCCGCAGTCTATCCGTCCAGCCACAAGGAGCTTCTGAACAACACAGTCGGCGGCAATTCATGGAGACTGGTAGGCCAGTGGATTGAGTGGGATTTCGATGTTGCAGAGACCGGGTATTACAATATTTCCCTCTACGACTGCCAGAATTTCGTGCGCGGCGTCTATGTGTCGCGCAGGATTATGATTGACGGAATCGTTCCGTTTTCGGAGCTTGAGGACTATGGATTTACATATGGGCAGAGCTGGCGTGAGGACGTGATTGGTGACGGACAGGGAAATCCGTATTCCTTTTATCTGGAGCAGGGGCGCCACACGATTCGCATGGAGGTGGTGCTTGGCGATTTCTCAAGCATTATCAGCGAGGTTGAGGACTGTGTCAAACAGCTCAACAACATATACAGAAAGGTTATCAAGGTTACAGGCGTATCACCGGACACATACCGCGACTATCAGATAGAAGCAACACTTCCGGAGCTGCACAATGAGCTTGTTGCGGTGCGCGACCAGCTGGATGCATCCATCACATCCCTGCGGGCGCTGACAGGGAAGAAATCCGATAAGGAGACGGTGCTGCTCACAATGCGTGACCAGCTCGATGACCTGATAGCGGACGCGGAATATTTTGTGCGCGTTATCGGTGCATACAAGATTAATGTCCGCGCGTGCGGAAACTGGATTACAAGCGTTATTGCGCAGCCGCTTGCGGTAGACAGAATCAACATTTACTCCGCGGATGTCAATGTGAAATACGAGAATACATCATTCTGGTCAAAGCTGATTTATGAAGTCAAACGCCTTGTATTTTCCTTTATTATTGACTACAACCAGATTGGAAACGTGGCGGAGGAAGGAACGGATGCACCGACGATTACGCTCTGGATTGGCTCCGGGCGTGACCAGGCAAATGTCATCAAGGCAATGATTGATGAGACATTTACCAGCAATTATGGCGTCAATGTCAATGTACAGCTCGTCGATATGTCCACACTGCTGCGCGCGGAGCTTGCAGGGGAGGGACCTGACGTTGCGATTCAGGTGGCAAATACGACAGGCATCGCCGGGCAGGTGCTCAACACAGGAAATGACACGCCTGTCAATTACGGCATCCGGAACGCAGTGCTTGATTTGACACAGTTTGATGATTTGGATGCGGTTTCAAAGAGATTCTCGGAGGCATCCCTGATACCGTTCCAGTTTGACGGTGCGACATATGCCCTGCCGGAGACAACGACATTCCCCGTGATGTTTTACCGGAGGGACATTCTGGCGGAGCTTGGCATGGACGTTCCCGAGACATGGGATGATGTAAAGGTTGCCATGACCGTGCTTGCAAAAAACCAGATGGAGTTTGGCATGCTGCCGGGCGAGCAGACTTTTGCGATGCTGCTGTATCAGAACGGCGGAGAATATTACACGGAAAACGGTGACCGCTCGGCGCTGGACTCCGATGTGGCTGTCAACGTGTTTAAGGATTATTGTGAATTTTATACCGACTATAAGCTTGACAAGGAGACGAGTGTGGAGGAGCGCTTCCGTACCGGGGAGTGTCCGATTATCATAGCGGATTACACGATTTATAACAATCTTGTCGTATCTGCGCCCGACATCGCGGGACTCTGGGATTTTGTCCCGGTGCCTGGCACCGTGAAGGAGGATGGCACCGTGGACAGGAGCACAGGGTGTACGGGGCTTGCCAGCATTATCATGGCGAACACCGCGTACCCGCAGGAGTGCTGGGAGTTCTTAAAGTGGTGGACATCCGCGGATGTCCAGACGCAGTATGGGCGCGAGATGGAGAGCCTGATGGGTTCCGCCGCGCGTGTTCCGACTGCGAATCTGGAAGCGTTTGAGAACATGCCATGGCCTGTCGATGATTTCAGGGCACTGGAGGAGGCGTTTGTCTGGGTGAAGGGCATCCCGCAGGTTCCGGGCGGCTACTACTCATGGCGAAATGTCAACAATGCGTTCTATACCGTGACGACAGAGACAAACACGGCGTCGCCGCGGGAGGAACTGATGGATAAGGTGATATACATTAATGCAGAGATTGATTACAAGCGGCAGGAGTTACATCTCCCGCTTGCCGTAAATTAGGAAAGGAGGGGTTGGTTTATGGATGCACAGATTTCCAAAGAGGCATATGAGATTGCCGCGAAACAAAAGAAGCTGGGATATCAGATTAAGCGCAATAAGGCCTCCTACCTGATGCTTGCACCGTATTTTATTCTGTTCTTCCTGTTTACGGTACTTCCGGTGGTCATTTCCATCGGCTTAAGTTTCACGTATTTCAACATGCTCGAGGCGCCGACCTTTGTCGGGTGGAAGAATTATATCAAGCTGTTTCTCGAGGATGACATTTTTCTGATTTCACTGAAGAACACACTGATATTCGCAGTGATTACAGGACCGGTCAGCTACATCCTGTGTCTGCTGTTTGCATGGATTATCAATGAGTTTAAGGGAAAAGTCAGGGCGTTTCTGACACTGATTTTTTATGCGCCGAGTATCTGCGGGAACGCGTACATGGTGTGGAACTTGATTTTGACTGGTGACCGGTACGGTTATCTGAATGGTATTTTGCTGAAGTTTGGCTTTATTGACGAGGCGATTCTCTGGATGAAGACGGAGAAGTATGTGCTTCCTGTCCTGATTGTGGTACAGCTGTGGCTGTCCCTTGGTACTGGTTTCCTTTCCTTTATCGCCGGTCTCCAGACCGTTGACAAGAGCTTATACGAGGCGGCGGCGCTGGACGGAATCAAGAACCGCTGGCAGGAGCTGTGGTATGTGACGCTTCCATCCATGAAACCGCAGCTGATGTTCGGTGCTGTAATGCAGATTACGCAGTCTTTTGCGGTGGCGGATATTTCCATACAGCTTGCGGGAAACCCGTCCGTCAACTACGCCGGTGCGACTGTCGTGACGCACTTGCTTGACTACGGCTCTACACGATTTGAGATGGGGTACGCGTCCGCGATTGCGACAGTGCTGTTTCTGCTCATGATTGGAACGAACAAACTTGTGCAGAGAATCTTAAGGAGGGTTGGTGAATAATGGCTGATACAAAAAAGAAGTTAAAAAATCCATTCCGGAAAAGACCGAAAGAAAAACGACTCAACCGCTCCGTAGCAGGAAACGGAATCCTGTTTTTCCTGATGGCGGTGTGCGGGGTATTTATGGCACTTCCGCTGGTAATGATTATCAACAACTCCCTGAAGCCGCTCGATGAAATCTTCCAGTTTCCGCCCAAGATTTTTGTGCGGAACCCGACGCTGGAAAATTTCTCGGACCTGTTTGTGCTGATGAACAACTCATGGGTGCCGTTTTCCAGATACATACTGAACACAATTATTATCACAGGGCTTGGCATGGTAGGGCATGTCATCTGTGCCTCCCTTGCAGCGTACCCGCTGGCAAAGCACCATTTTCCGGGCAAGGGCATCCTTTTTAGCATGGTTGTGCTGTCAATGATGTTTTCGTGGACGGTTACACAGATTCCGCAGTACATCATCATCAGCTGGCTTGGCATTAACAACACCTATGCGGCGCTGATTCTTCCGGCGTTTTCATTCGGCATGGGGCTTTACCTGATGAAACAGTTCATGGAGCAGCTGCCGGATTCCCTGATGGAGTCGGCAAGGCTTGACGGGGCGAGCGAGTGGAAAATTTTCTGGTCCATTGTGATGCCGAACGTAAAACCTGCATGGCTGACGCTGGCAATTTTCCAGTTCCAGCAGATGTGGGGAAATACGGGCGGACTGTTCCTTAGAAACGAGGAATTGAAGCCATTACAGTATGCGCTGCAGCAGATTACGGCAGGCGGAACAGCGAGAGCCGGGGCGGCGGCAGCGGTAACATTTATTGTCGCGGCAGTACCGATTATATTCTTCCTGATCTGCCAGAGCAATGTACTGGAGACAATGACAACCTCAGGTATGAAGGATTAATGGGGGATGAAAATGAAGAAAATAAAAAGATTTGCTGCCCTTTTGATGGCAGCGGCAGTCATGACGCTTGGCGTCGGTGAGTGCGTGCATGCGGAGGAGCTGCCGTATGATACTTATACATACACCTACTGGGAAGATATCGCGATTACGCCGGCGGCATATGTGCCCAATGGAAGCGCCAGCGGACTTTCGGTGGGGACGACGGATTTTGCGGAACCGCAGGATTTATGCGTGGCGCCCGATGGGCTGGTCTATGTGGCAGACACGAAAAATAACAGAATTGTCGTACTCGGTGCGGATATGACAACGCTTGTGCGCGTGATTGACGGCTTTGACAGGGATGGGAGCGCGGATACCTTCAATGCGCCATACGGCGTGTGCGTGTCGGAGAACAACCAGCTCTATGTGGCGGATTCCAACAATAAGCGCATTGTCGTGCTGACGCCGCAGGGGGAATTTTTAAAAATTATTGACAATCCCCAGTCGGAAATTCTTGAGGAAGGCTTTGACTTTGTGCCGCTCAAGGTGACGGTTGACTATGCGGACCGCGTGTATGTGATTGCGAAAAACGCCTTTGAGGGAATCCTTGTATTTGAGAGCACAGGTGATTTTACAGGATATTTTGGCACGATTGATGTCAAGATTACCCTCTGGGAAAAATTCTGGCGGCGTCTTGCCAGCAAGGAGGAGCGCTCGAAGCAGCTTCTGTTCATACCGACAGAATTTACAGGAATTGATATCGATAGTGACGGTTTTGTGTATGCATCCAACATTGACTCGGAGGGCGTGCAGGGTGTGCGCCGCCTGAATCCGAGGGGTGAGGACGTGATTCAGAAGGGGGAAAATGAAAACCTGGGCGGCGACCTGATTGTGGGAATGTATGGCACATATGCGGGACCCTCCGAATTTACGGACGTGGTCTACCGCGGGCGCGGCATCTACTCCCTGCTTGACAGGAAGCGCGGACGGATTTTTACATATGACAAGGAAGGAAACCTTCTCTATATCTTTGGCGGCCTTGGCAGCCAGGAGGGTACGTTCAACACACCGGTCGCAATCGAGGCGGTCGGCGACATGATTATCGTGCTGGACGCGTACAGCGGAACGATTCTCAAGTTCAGTGAGACGGAGTACGGCGCGCTCATCAACGACGCGGTCGGACTGCGCTATGACGGCGACGAGACGGAGGCAATTGCCAAGTGGCAGGGCGTCCTGAAGCTCAATGAGAACAATGAGCTTGCAAACAGCGGTATCGGCAAGGCATACCTGACGGCAGGCGACAACAAGACCGCTATGAAATACTTAAAGCTTGCGATGAACAGAAAATACTATTCCATCGCATGGAGACGTTACAGGAATGAGCTGATGGCGAAGAGCATCGGGCCTGCGTTTACGGTGATTGGCATTGTCATCATCCTCGCGCTGTTATACAAAAAAATCATAAAAAATAAGTTGGCGAAACGGAAAGGAGGGCTTGCCGGATGAACGAATTATTCTCAAAGGAAAAGTGGAAATATGCATTTTACACCGTGAGCCATCCGATGGATGCCTACTATGAAATCAGGCACCGCGGACGGGGCAGCGTGCCCGTGGCAATCGTGCTTGTGGTTTTGTTTTCGCTTAGTTTTTCAATCAACCGCATCTCGGCAAGCTTTATTGTAAATGACCTGAGTCCGCTTGCCGTCAATGCACTGACAGAGCTGTTTTCCGTCCTGCTGATGTATCTGCTGTTCTGCGTGGGCAACTGGTCAATCACCTGCCTGATGGAGGGCGAGGGGCGGCTCAAGGATATTGCGATTGCGGCGGGATATGCCCTGACGCCGATGATTGTGTGCTTCAATGTGGGCACACTGTTCAGCCAGTACGTGACACTGGATGAAGGCGGCTTTTACTATATGATTATTGCGTTTGGCGTGGCATACAGCCTCGTTATGGCACTGATGGGCATTATGCAGGTGCACAATTACACGCTGGGCAAGACACTGGTTACGATTTTCCTGACGTTTATCGCCATGCTGATTATCATCTTTGTGGTACTGCTGTTTGTCGACCTGATTACGCAGGTGTACAGTTTCTTCTACAGCATTTACCAGGAGCTGATATTCAGAATATAAGAAAGGCAGGTTTGATATGGCAAAGAGTAAGAAAATTATAATAGCTGCCGTAACCCTGATACTGGCGGTGGCGGTTATCTTCTTTGCACGCTGGCTGATTCGTTATTATTTTTACAATGATTATCGGGAATACATTTCTTCCTATGAGTACGAGGAGGGAACCGAATTTCAGGCATTGCAGGACGGCGGCGGGGAAGTTGCAGGGATGGAGCTTGCGGCGGAAAATGATATATTGAAGCTTTATGCGGATACGGAAACTGCAGAGGTGGCAGTCGTGGACAAAAGAAACGGTCAGATTGCCTACTCGAATCCGATGGATGCGGATGATGACGCGATTGCCAGCACCACCAACAAAAATTACCTCAAGTCACAGCTGATACTGGATTACTTCAATACCTCACGGACAGAGGGGACGTTCGATTCGTTCAGCTACTGCACCTCGCGGGGGCAGCTGGAAGCGGAGTCAATTCCGGACGGTGTCCGTTTTATCTATACACTGGGGGATTTGGAGAGCGCGACTGGCATCGTGCCACAGTATATCAGCAGGGCAACACTGGACAGGGTGCTTGCGGCGCTGGATGAAGACGGCGTCAAGTTTGTTGAGAAGAAGTATGTGGAGAGCACGGTCGGGGAGGACTATCTCGAATTACTCTCCAGTGCGATGAAAGGTGCATCACAGATTCGGAAGCTGAACAAATATTTTGAGCAGGCGGGATTTACCAATGAGGACTACATTGCGGAGATGGAAAATTCAGGTGTCGAGGGGGCAGTTCCGATTTCGTTTGTCGTACCGCTTGAATACAGGCTCAACGGAGATGCTGTCGATGTTTCCATTCCGATGCGTGCGGTGCAGGAAAACGGCGGTGGAAGCATCTTCCGGATTCAGCTTTTGCGCTATTTCGGTGCGGCAGGAACAGATGAAAACGGCTATATGCTGGTACCAAATGGTTCCGGCTCCGTTATCCGTTTTAACAATGGAAAAACGACATCGGAAAACTATTCCGAGTATGTGTATGGTATCGATAAGCTTGCCGCGGAGTATACTGTACGCGAGAACACGGAGGACGTGAAGCTTGCGCTGTATGGTATATTCCGAGAACACAGCAGTATTTTTGCAACGATTGAGGACGGCGCTTCTTTTGCCAATATCAGTGCGGGCGTTGCGGGCAAAATCCATAACTACAATTATGTATACCCATCCTTTGTGCTGCGCGGAAATGATAAGCTTTCCATGTTTGGCACGACAGGGAACGAGGCGGACATTCCCATTGTGGAGAAAGAGTTTTATGACGCGAACCTGACCGTAAAATATACCATGCTCACGGAGGAGAACGTGGGTTACGCAGGCGCCGCAAATTACTATAGGGAGCGCCTTGTCAATGAGGGTGTACTTAAGGCGAGGGAGGGTTCATCGGATGATATCAAGTTTTACTATGATGTGCTTGGCGGCGTGATGATGTATAAGTTTTTCCTTGGGACGCGGTATCAGGGGATGTACGCCATGACGACGTTTGACCAGGCGGCAGATATTTCCGCTGACCTTGCGGCAAGTGGTGTCTCCAATCAGGTGATGAACTTCCAGGGATGGATGAACCGTGGATATTACCACGATGTTGTGGATAAGATTCAGATTCCGCGCGCGCTTGGTGGAAAAAGGGACTTGAAGAAGCTTAATGAGACGGTAGCGGCAAACGGCGGGACGCTGTACACAGATGTGGCATTCCAGAAGGTTACGGAAATCAGCAAACGTTACTCCAAGGAGAATGAGACCTCACGGTATTATGGCGGCGGATATATTGCCGGATTCGGGCTTGTCGATCCGGCGACACTACGGCAGACTTCGGGGCTTGGCTGGGCGGAAAATATATACTTTCTGATTTCGCCGAAGTTCCTTGTGCGTTACGTTGACCGGTTTACATCAAAAATCGGCAAGTATGATGTGGATGGCATTTCGCTGCGCGACCTTGGAAATGTGCTGCATTCGGATAAAAAGCGGACGAACATCATTGACCGCGAGGAGGCGCTCGATGTCGTGACAGCATCGCTTGCACAGATTGAGGCTGTCGGGAAAAGCATCATGGTCAATGACGGTAATGATTATGCGTTTGCCTATGCAGACGACATTATCAATGCACCGCTTTCCGACAATGATTACTATATTGTTGACGAGACGGTTCCATTCTATGAGATGCTGATTCACGGCTATATTGATTACTCTGGTGCAGTCATTAACCTGAGTGATACATTTGACAGGAGCGACATTGTGCTGGGACTTATTGAGACAGGGGCATCACCGCATTTCATGTTCACACACCAGTCATCAAGCGCGATTAAGGACACGGGGCTGAACCGTTTTTACTCGACAGGCTATGACAACTGGAAGGATGACGCAGTGGGCATTTACAACGCGGTCAATGACGCGCTGAAACCAGTCAGCAGTGCACATATCATAAATCATGAAATACTGGAAAATGACATTCGTGTCATTACTTATGACAATGGTGTCAAGATATATATTAACAAAAGTACTTCAGACCGGAACGTTGACGGTGTGGAGGTACCTGCAAAGAGCTATCAGTTAGGAGGAGATAAGAATGAATAGGAAAAAGAAAAAAATGTCTCTTTCCGCAAAGAGGAGCCGCACAGGGTTTTTGTTTATCCTTCCATGGCTGATTGGGTTTATATGGTTCTACGCCAGAAGCCTGTTTATGTCGATACAGTTTTCCCTCTCGAACCTGTCGGTCAGCCCGGGAGGAGGCTACACGCTGGATTTTGTGGGGCTTGACAATTTTCTCTATGCGTTTCGGGCACACGCGACATACAAGCAGGTGCTGACGACCTCGGTCGGGAACATGCTGATTGATGTGCCGCTGATTACCTTTTTCAGCCTGTTTATGGCGATACTGCTGAACCGCAAGTTCCGGGGAAGGACGCTTGTGCGGGCAATCTTTTTCCTGCCGGTTATCCTTAACTCCGAGGCGATTGTGGATGCGATGGATCTGGCGAGGAACATGATGAGCGGCGGGCTTTCCAGTGCAAGTGCGGAGATGGCGCAGGCATCGTCGGGTGGCATGGGCATTGCCTATTATATGGAAATGTTTGGTTCGCTGGGTATTCCGGAATTCCTGATTGTGTACCTCATGGGGGCAGTGACGCGCGTCAGCGACATCATCAATGCTTCCGGTGTGCAGATTATCATTTTCATTGCGGCGCTGCAGTCGGTGCCCGGCCCGATGTATGAGGTGGCAAAGATTGAAGGCGCGACAACATATGAGACATTCTGGAAGGTTACCTTTCCGATGGTCATGCCGCACATTATCACAAATATTGTGTATACCGTCGTGGACAGCTTTACCCAGTCCGATGTCGTGGAGCTTGCCTACAACACGGCATTTACGGAGAGCAACTATGGACTCAGTTCCGTATTCAGTTTATGTTCGACAGCGATTACGTGTCTCATACTGGTAATCGTGTGCGGCGCAATACAGAAGCGGACATTCTACTATAATTAGGAAAGGAGAAGGATGGAATATGGCAACTATCAAAAGCATTATTCAGGATGTCAGGGATGATAAGCAGTTTGCAAATGACAGAATGCGCTGGGCATCCAACATCAAGGGATTTATCCTGTTTTTGTTCCGCCTGGTCATCATTGTCGGGATATGCTATGTCATTTTGGGACCTGTCATCGGCATTATCAGCAGCTCGTTCTTCTCCGATGCGGACAGCTACAATCCCATGGTGTACATGATACCGCAGGAACCGACGCTGTACCGGTACGAGCTTGCGTCGAAATACCTGGATTACGCCAGGACAATGCTCAGTTCCCTGCTGTACGCGGCATCGCTGATGGCGATACAGGTGTTTATCTGCTCCATGGTAGGCTATGGCTTTGCGCGGTACCAGTTTCCGGGGAAAAATATCCTGTTTGCATGTGTGGTCATCATGATTGTCATTCCGACCAACACGATTATGCTGCCGCTGTACATGACATTTGCCAAGTTTGACGTGTTTGGCATTATCAAGATGATAAAGGGGTCGGCGGTAAACCTGCTGTCGTCACCGGTTCCGATGTACATTATGACCATATTTGGATGCGGGCTTCGCTCCGGCCTGTACATCTATATTTTTAACCAGTTTTTCCGCGGCCTCCCGAAGGAGATTGAGGAGGCGGCATTTGTGGATGGTGCGGGCACGCTGTATACCTATTTCCGCATCATGCTTGTCAATGCGCTGCCGTCGGCGGTTACCGTGGCAATTTTCTCGATGGTATGGCAGTACAATGACACATTCTATGCGAAGCTGTTCCTGGTTAGTGACAGCATTGTCATAAGCAAGCGGATTTCCACGATTACGGCGACGATTTCGACGCTCGAAAAAATTCTCGACCCGGCGATACTGCAGCTGTTCCTCGATGCGGGCATCGTGCTTGTCATGATACCGATTGTCATTATCTATGTGCTGCTCCAGAAGCAGTTTATCGAGGGCGTTGAGCGCAGCGGTATTGTCGGATAACAGGAAACGGTTTGGGCGCCAAATTATAGTAAACGACAAAAATATTTGCCGTTTACTGTAATTGATGCACACGACCGCATAAGGAATTTAGCCGCTTTGCGGCATGCGGCCGGCGCAAGTAAACGCAAATATAATTTGCGTTTACTATAAATTATATATATCATAAAGGAGGATGAAAAGGTTGAAGGCAAAGAAATTACTTACTTTATCTTTGACGGCGGCCATGGCAATGAGCATGGCTGCCTGCGGGGGAAAGGATGCAGGCACTTCTGCGGAACCTTCCAACGCAAACGCACAGACGGCTGACACGGAGGCGGCTCAACAGGAAAGCACGCCGGAGGCAGAGACAACACCGGCGGAGGATGCGCAGGCAGAGGCGGCTCCTGCCGGGGAAGTGAGCATTGACTTTGAGGATGGAGTCTATGGATTCGCAGGCGTTGACAAGAGCGTCAATCCCGCGGGGGATGACGCGGCGCTCTCGGTGGCAGATTTTGCAGGCTCTAAGGCACTGAAGGTTGAGACAAACGGAAAGGCGCCTTATGTGGGCTTCCAGGTGGATGCACTTCTGGGCGACAAGGCAGCCGATGTCAGGACAGTTGAGATGTCGCTCGGCATTGAAAACCCTGACGGCAAGTTCAATGCCGTATCCGGAAAAATTTATGCGTTCCTCGGGGCGGAGAAGGAGCGCAAGGACGGGGACTGGTCTGTATATCTGGAGACGGCAAATCCAAAGACGGCGGTCTATGAGCTTCCCGACGACATGGCATTCGGGGAAGGAAATTACATGGTGCTGTCCCTTGAGACGGACAATGGCAAGGATGCGGGAGAAACCCCTGCGATTTTGTATATTGATAACATTGCGTTCAAGGATGCATCAGGAAATGTCATTGCGGCAGATACTTCGGCAGAGTTTGTGTCAACCGCTACAGGGGACGACCGTTCGAACCTTGCAGGCATCACGGGGGCAGTGGATTTTGAAGGCTTTGCGACAAAGGGAGACGGCTGGGCACAGAGCGGCTTTGCCATGACGGACGATATCATCGCGGCGCTCGTTCCGGGTTCGGTTGTCGAGATTTCCTTTACGAGTGAAAATGGGGACATGTGGATTGTCATGAATGAGGCGGAGGCAGGCTGGATGCGGGTCGGCGACGGTACAAACGGAACGTCTTCTGTCAATGATTCCAGGACAACGGCACAGATTCCGTTCGAGATGCTTGCCGAGTACTGCGGCGAGGATGTCTCCAAGTGGGGCTCCACCATGCAGTGTGAGGCGTCCGGCGCGTGGGAGGTATTCAGCGTGAAAGTCGGACAGGCGGCGAAGAGCTACAATCTTTCAGATGCGGTGGAGTTTGAAGGCTTCACGGCAAAGGGAGACGGCTGGGCTCAGGACGGCAAGGACATGACAGAGGACATTATTGCGGCGCTTGTTCCGGGTTCGGTTGTCGAGGTAACCTACACAAGTGAGAACGGTGACATGTGGCTTGTCATTCCGGACGCGGAAGCAGGCTGGATGAGGGTTGGCGACGGAACAAACGGCCAGGCTGTGACAGACGGCAGCAAGGCGTATATTCCATTTGAGATGCTCGCGGAGTACTGCGGTGAGGATGTCTCTAAGTGGGGGGCAAGGATGCAGTGCGAGGCGTCTGGCGCCTGGGAAGTTTTCAGTGTGAAGGTTGGCATGGATTCGGATTCAGAATAGGAGGTTGGAATGATGATGAAGAAAAATATCAAAAAAATAATGGCACTTGGGCTGAGTGTTTCCATGATAGCAGGGCTGACAGCGTGTGGCGGCGGCTCTGGTGACAGTGCACAGACACCAGCGGCAAATACAGACAGCGAGGCGCAGGCGCCTGCGGGTGATGCTGCGGGTGATGACACGGCAAAGACAGATGAAAAGGCGGATGCCGCTGCGCCGTCCTCACAGGGGCACAGGGTGATTAAGGTTGGCTGCTGGTACCCGCATTACTATGACAGCACGCACACAGGCATTGACGATAATCCGACCTATGATGACCCTGATGAGGCACAAATGCAGTTTGACAACCTGAAGGCGGTTGAGGAAAAATATGACGTTGAGATTGAGTTTGTCAACCTGACATTTAACGGTGTCAAGGAGTCCATCAATACATCCATCCTTGCAGGGCAGCCGGACTGCGATATTTACGAAGTTGACCTGCAGTTTGGTATTCCGGCGGCGCTCAACGGTTTTGCCACAAATCTTGAGGAAGTGCTTCCGGCAGATGCGGATGTTGTAAGCGGCCATGAAGTCTTTTCCAAGGTGGCTCTTGGAACAGGCGACGGCACATATCTGTTCCGTACCGTGACAGCATCCTCACAGCTTGAGGACACTTATATGCTCGCGTACAACAAGCAGATGCTTGACGAGGCAGGTCTTGAGGATCCCAATGCGCTCTATGAAAAAGGAGAGTGGACATGGGATAAGTGGAGGGAGTACATGCTTGCGCTGACACAGGACACGGACGGCGACGGCGTGACAGACGTATATGGCTATGGCAGTGTGTGGACTGTCCTGTTTTCCAACCTGCTGATGAGCAATGGCACAGGCGTTGCCATGGGGCCTGCAGAGTCATTCTCAAGCCCGGCAACTGCGGAGGTGCTTGACTATATCTATAATATGTACAATGTGGACCATATTGCAAGACCGTGGAATGAGGAGGACTGGGATTCCAACCAGAACGCCTACATGGACGGAAAGGTTGCATTCTTTATCGACGCGGCATGGATTTCCGATGCAAACAAGGATTCCGAGCTGAGCTTTGACGTGGCATGGTGCCCCTGGCCGGTCGGACCGAGCGGAAACCAGGACACGAACTTCCTCAAGAGTGCGGCAAAGGGCAATGCATGGATGATTCCGGCAGGCGTAAACGACCCGGAGTTTGTGTACAATGTATTTGAGGACTGGGCAAACTGGTACCAGGGTGACACGGATTTGCGTGACGGCAATCTCACATGGTGGGAGGATTCAGCAGTCACCGAAGAAAACTATGCGGTTATGGAATACCTCGGTACAAGAGGCGGCGTTGATGTGTGGGAAGCATTGGGGCTGGAGTGGGATTTCCCGAAACTTCTGTCAGGAGAGATGACAGCGGCACAGTTCCAGGAGACATATAAGCAGAGCGTGCAGGATGCGCTTGACGGATTTTACCAATAGGGAACGCATACGCATGAAAACCGCAAGGGACTGGCAGCATGGAGGATAGTGAAATGGCAAAAGACGTTACGATGCGTGATATCGCAAAAGAGCTGGGGGTTAGCACGGTAACGGTTTCCAAGGCGCTCAACAACAAGGAGGGTGTGGGAAATCTGCTCCGTGTAACCATACGAAAAAAAGCGGAGGAGATGGGTTACAAATTTACACTTGCAAACAAGGCACTGCGCGAAGATGCAAGCAGGACTGTAGGCGTGATTGTCGATGCGCTCTATGTTGTCATAAATGAAAGGAAAAATACCTCTCCATTTTATCTGCGCATGTATCAGAATGTCGTACTGGCACTTGCCGAATATAGCTATTCTGCGATTCTTGAAGTCATTACGGACGAGATGATTGACAGGCAGAAGCTCCCCAAGGTTCTCTCGGACAACAAGATTGACAGTCTGATTGTGATGGGACCGATACGCGGAAATTATGCGGGGCTGCTTGGGAATATCGGCCTGCCTGTGGTGCATCTTGACTTCTATGACGAGGATGGGAAGACACCGTGTGTTGTGACCGATAATACCTACGGTGTATATAAGCTGACAAAGTACCTCATTGAGAAAGGGCATCGAAGGATTGCATTTGTTGGTTCCATCGATGCGACGCCGAGCATTCTGGACAGGTACCTTGGCTATTACCGCGCGCTTCTTGCCAACCATATTGTACCGCTGGAAGAGTATCTGATTCCGGACAGGGGTGAGGACGGACTGTTTATCGAGTTTGCACTTCCGGAAAAGGAGCGTATGCCGACTGCTTTTGTCTGCAACTGTGATGATGCAGGCTATGTGCTGATGGAGCGGCTCCGGCAGGAAGGGTACCGCATACCGGAGGATATCTCTGTAGTGGGATTTGACAATTATACTTTTTTAAATTTTGCATTTCCGAGACTTACGACAATTGAAGTGGATGTCGTGGACATGGCTGGCAAGGCAGTAGACCTGCTTGTCAGCATGATGCGCGGCGAAGACAGGACAGGAAGCAGGATTGTGGTCAGTGGCAGGTTCATACCAGGCAGCTCGGTGGCGGAAAGACAGATATAAGAGGGAGCTTAAAGTTCCCTCTTCGTTTTATACGCAGGGGTGCGGAAGGAAATTAGCAGTTTTGCTGCATGTACCCCGCGCGGCGGGATAGGAGGTATAGAATATGTTTCGGGGAAAAAGGATTTTTTTTGGAATGATGGCAGTGTGCATGCTGGCGGTTTTGGCAGGATGCGGGAATACGGAAAAAACAAAACCCGGTTCAGTTCAGGAGGGCGCTTCGGCGGTTACGGCACCGGAGACGTATGGCAGTGAACGCGGGGAGGAATCCGTTTTGGACGGAGCCGGAACGGAGCAGCAAAATGAAAATAGAAACAAAGACATGGAGGGTATGGACGCAATGGACATTGTGAAGGATATGAGAATTGGCTGGAATATCGGAAACACGCTTGACTCGACAAGGACGGATCTTGCGCGGACGGACCAGCCTTATAAATTTGAGACGGCATGGGGCAATCCGAAGGTGACGCAGGAGCTGATTGACGCGGTGCTTGACGCAGGATTCAATGTAATACGGGTTCCGGTCTCATGGACGAACCACATTGGGCCTGCGCCGGACTACACGATTACGCAAAGCTGGATGGAGCGCGTGAAGGAGGTTGTCGACTATGCGTACGACAAAGGCGCCTATGTGATTGTCAATGTGCATCACGAGGACTGGAATTATCCGTATCACGATAATATTGAGCGCGCGTCAGCCGAGATGGAAGCTGTGTGGGCGCAGATTGCGGAGGTGTTTCAGGACTATGATGAACACCTGATTTTTGAGGGACAGAACGAGCCGAGAAAGATTGGCACACCGCTTGAGTGGAATGGCGGCGACGCGGAAGGCTGGGAGGTAGTCAACCAGACAAACAAGGTGTTTATCAGCACCGTGCGCGCATCAGGCGGCTCCAATCCATACCGGATGCTGATGATACCAGGCTACGGCGCAAACTGCACCGTGGGCATCAGGCATGTCGAAGCGCCTGAAAATGACAACCGTGTCATAATTTCCGTCCACGCGTATGAGCCGTATGACTTTGCACTGAAACCCGATGGGAGAAGTGCGTGGAACCATGACACCACGGCAATTGACAATCTGATGAATGACCTGAAGACACTTTTTGTCGACAAGGGAATCCCTGTGATTATCGGCGAATTTGGCGCGATGAACAGGGAAAATGAGCCTGAGCGCTCCCAGTGGGCGGCATACTATGTGGGAGCAGCAAAAAAAATCGGCGTGCCATGTATCTGGTGGGACAACGGCCTGTTTGAGGGAGACGGCGAGCGCTTCGGGCTCTTTGACAGGAACACATATGCCTGCACATACCCGGAACTGCTCGATGCGCTCATGCAGGGAACAAAAAATTAAAATGAATAAAAATTTCCTTTTTTCCAATACTATTGATGTTAAAAGAAACGAGTTTTATTGGAAACGGAGGATTCATATGATTTTAACGGAAAAAGAGACAGCAGCAGTAAAAGATTTGCAGCAGCAGGAAAAGACCTGTATCGAGAAATACCAGCGCTACTCATGTGAGGCGAAGGATACCGTCCTGAAGGATTTATTCAAGACGCTGCAGGACAAGGAGCAGCATCATTTCGACTCGCTGCAGCAGGTTCTTGGCGGCAAGGTACCCTCCTGTGACTGCAATGATTCCGACGGCAGGAATTACAAGCCGACGGCAACATATGATAAGATGAGCGATTCGGCAGACAAAAAGTGCGACAATTTCCTGGCAACGGACTGTATCGTATCAGAGAAGCTTGCTTCCTCTGAGTACAATACGGATGTATTCTGCTTTAAGGATTCTGACATGAGGAAGCTTCTTGCAGACATTCAGATTGAGGAGCAGAACCACGCGGAGATGCTGTTCAAGTATAAGACAGTCAACGGAATGGCATAAATAAATATTTTTTGAAAGGCATGGCGCAGGCTGTGCCTTTCTTATTGCACACGGGCACCCAGAGGAAAAATGTCAGCATGCGCTGACGGGTGCCCGGCGCGCGAGTAGGGGAAGATGGCTCTTCCCTGCTCGATTGCGCAGCCCCATGCAAAGTGTGCAAAATTAATAAAACAGGATTAAAATATATTCAATTTTACCAAAAATTTCATTTTACCCAAATTTTTATTTCAAAAAAATCAGAACTGTAATATAATATAGTCACCAAATAAGCGAAAGTAAACAAAATTGCACAAAAAAATCAATTGTTTATAGGCTAAAATAGATAAATATGTATTGAAAGCATTCTATTTAGAATATTTATAGTATTAAGAAAGTGAAGGAAGGGAATTTCATGAGGGTTAAGGCATTATCAATTTTACTTTGCAGCTGTCTTTTGGCAGGAAGCATACCGCATGTCAGTCTTGGCGCGGAGGAGTCGGCAGCCATGGCGTTTATACAGGAAGATGCAGATGGCATCATGGCGCAGAGTGAAGGTGTCAGTCTGCAAAGTGAAGGGGACGCGCAGGAGGAAGTCCAGGAGGAACCAGAGCCGGAACCAGAGCCAGAGCCCGAACCGGAGCCTGAACCTGAACCAGAGCCCGAACCGTCACCCGAGCCGCCATCCAGTGAACCGTCCTCAGCGCCGGAAGAATCATCGTCCAGCCAGGAGTCATCATCGAGTGAGGAAACTTCAACAATTGTCGAATCGTCGTCACAGGAAGAGACATCAACAACAGAGACACCGACGACAGAGGAATCATCATCGAGTGAGGAGAGTCCTTCAGCGGAGGAATCGTCATCGAGTGAGGAGAGCTCATCGACAGAGGAATCGTCATCGGGAGAGGGAAGCTCGACGACAGAGGAGCCATCGACAGAGGAGTCGTCATCAAGTGAGGAATCATCCAAGCTGCATTTCATAGAGATAGAAACGACGGAGGAGGAAACCACCGAGACGGAGACGGTAACGGAGACAGAAACCGAAACGGAAACCGAGACGGAGACTGCCGAGGAGGAAACGCTTCCGGAAAACACATCAGAACTGAAATACGCATCTGCCGAAGAAATCTCACTCAAGGCAAATGCAGGCAAATGGTATCGCTTTACCACGCCCGAATCAGGTTATTATAACTTTTTTGTGAGTGGCAGCAGTACAAACGATATTTCAATGACAGTGTACGATGCGCGCAGGGAAGGGAAGGCATTGAAAAGCCATACTTTCCGGAATAGTGTGCGCTATTGTGTGATGTACCTGGAAAAAGGCCAGGTTGTATATCCGGCGCTGAAGCTTACAGAAAACGGCCCGGTAGTGGGAAAAAGTGTCCAGTTTGGCGTAAAAAGAGTAAAAATTGCCTCCGTGACATCGACGGATGGCGGTTATGTGGCAAGTACAGGCAGCTTTGCGGCGGCTCTTGGATGGAAAGCTGCAAGCAGGACGCTGTCCATGGATATGACTTTGTCCGCAAAAAACGGAAAAAGCCTCAAAACCAGTTATATCTGGCAGATAAAGTACGGGAACAGTGAGGCGGGATACCAGTATGCCGAACAGCAGATAGCGCCTGATGCGAAGTCTGAGAAAAATATCAGCGCACTTGATGCGGGTGTGGAATACAGTTTTACCATGTATCTGCTTGACGCAGAAACGTACGCGCTCGAGGCAGTGCTGGTGCCGGATGGCAGTGCGATTAAAATGCAGACTGGCAGCTCGAGGGAAAACATTATTTTCCGGGGGAAAAGCGCAGGCTATGACAGCATATCCCTTGAGTTTGAGGCGGTCGAGCCGATTGCAAAATACAGCTATGGCGCATTGGCAGCGTATGAGGACGAGATAACCGTCCAGAAATATATCACAGGAGTCTCAAATATCACGGTGTCCGGGCTTGAACCGGCAACAACATATTATTTTGAGTTTTATAACAGCAGCGGAGTCGTATTTGGATATACAACCGTTGACACCAGGGAGTACCCGGCTAAGGTAAGCTACAGCGCCAAGGCATCCGGCTCGGACAGCATTTTGCTGCGGGCAAACATTTCCTCGTTTGATGGAAAAATCCCAGAGTATTTCAATCTGTGCTATGAGGTTGCCGACGAAGCCGGAAAGACGATTGCATCCGGTATGGAAAAGGCACCGACAAAGGGAAGTGAGCGGTGGACGATTGAGACGCAGGTAGCGGATTTGGAGCATAGCACGCCGTACAGTGTTACCATGTGGATTAACGAACCCGGGTATACAGCCCATTTTAAGGAAAAGGTGCTTGATGCAAAGACCAGCCAGGCGCCGTTTTCGGAGGAGGCACTGACAGCAGATATCCGGCAGAACGTCAAAAATCCGACAAGGGCGGATTATACAGTTCGGATTGCGGATTATACGGAAGATGCAGCCGGAAAATTAAAGTACCGTATGAAAAATTCGCTCGGTGATTATGAGGTAAAAGTATTCAATATAAGAAATGGTGAGACAAAGGGTTCGGTAACCAATCTTCAGGAAGGTGCCGAATACGAGTATGAAGTCAGGGTTGCCGGCGTGGTGAAGCGTGGAACGTTCCAGATGGGCGAGGCGCGCATCCATCCCGAAATGACGGATGACACTGCTGCATACGACTCCGTTCTCTCATACCGGCTGAGGACATCGGAGCTGGCACCAGGTGCGGCTTACAGTGTCAAGCTGTATTATTTTAATGATGAGACAAAGCTTTATGCCGAGGCTGCCAGCAGGATTGCGCTGGATGCGGAGGGAGATTATGCTGTGTCCGTGCAGGCAGCGGATTACTTTGCGCTTTCGCCGCAGACCCAGTATGGACTGAAGTGGGAGCTCTATGCGGGGACAGCGCTGGTCAATACGCAGTACCAGCTTATCAATACAACAGAGTCCAAGGTGAATGTCGAGCTGACTGCCAGCATGGCAGACTATGTGACCTACAATGTCAGTCTCGATGGAAGGACCGAAAATATCAAGAGGGACATTACCCTGTTTTCGTATATATGTGAGGAAGATGGGGAGTACAGAAAAGAGGGCGCAAGCTTTAATTTGTACGCATCGAAGTCATACAAGACAGGCGGACGGACACTGACAGGTCTTGTCGATGACAGGAGCTACACGGTTTCTTTCCGTGATATCAAAGGAAAAGAGTACGGAAGCTATACATTTACATTTGAGGCGAAGATAGACGGCGTGCGCGTGAGCGTTGGAAACCAGATGGCGGGTGCCCATAACCTTACAATACAGACACAGGTAGAAGGCGAGGTTGCACCGGAATCATACCTGATACTGTTTTTCAAGGAAAAAGACCAGGAGGACTGGGACATCAGAAGCGTACCGCTTGAAGCCGGCCAGACAGAGTGCAATTTTGAGCTTACAAGCTACCTCGGCGATGATGTCAACGCGGATACCATATATGAATATGTATCAGGCATCAGCAAAGAGAAGTATCCGCTGGTGACGGCGACACTTGAGGGCGTGTGCTCCGGGGAGCTGCTGACGCAGACGGACGGCAGAAATCTCACGAATGTGAGTGCGGGAAGCGGCTATTCCTATATTTCAATCAAGGCGATGCTCACCAACAATCCGATTAATACCAGCTCATACATCTATGTATTTTACAGGGAAAAGGGGCAGGAAGAATGGATAAAGGGCAAAAAGAGCTTTATCATCAGCAACACAACGGGCGGCATGCTGACCTTTATCAATGACCTCAGGCCGGGAACCGAATATGAGTACACAGTTGCGGTCACCGATATCGGCTATGATGCATCATTGAACGATATTGAGGAGGACAGACAGGTCGCGGGCACGGTCACGACAAAGAGTGACGAGTTTGCCCTGGATATTACGGAGTCAGAAGATGCGTTTGTCCTGAAGGCGGACACCAGCGCGCAGGCAAAGAACTTAAAGGCAGTCCTGACGCTTGGTGACGGGCAGACAAAGGAAGTCATGCTTCCCAAGAGCAGGAATTACAGCAATACCGTATCCTTTGAAGATCTGCCTGGCGAAAAGGGGCATACGGTGGCTAAGGCGGAATTAAAGGTGATGGAAACCATTACGGGAAATTGCAGCTATGTTACGGTTGCATCATTTGAGCCTGCAAACGAGCTTGCCATGAATCGGCATACGGGCGGTCAAAAAGACTGACCGCCCGGTACAACTTGTTTACGGCATACATAAAAACGACAGAATTACAGATGATAGTCACAAGAAAGAAAAATGGGTGATTTTATGGATTTTTTGGCAAGAAGTGACTATCAGAGGGTTGTATTGTATATTTTGACGTCAGTGGCAGTTTTGCTGGCAATAAAGTATCTTCTTCCTTATTTTCTCCCGCTCCTGGTTGCGCTGCTGATTGTGGTACCATTGCAGCGGTTCTGCCGGGGGCGGAAGAACACGGGACAGAAAGGGTTTATGGCAGGGGGAATCCTGTTTGCCATTATTCTGATTGTGGCGCTGATTATTGTGGGACTCGGGACATTTCTGCTCAGCAAGGCAAAAATGTTTGTCCGCGACGCTGATTTCTGGACGGACAGCGTATCCCAGATGATAACAAGCCTGAGTGTGGGGATTGAGGATTTTTTCCAGATACAGGAAGGAATTGTGGAACAGTGGATATCGGAACGGCTGACAGAGCTTGGAGGATGCATTGCGAAGTCGGGCGACGGACTGCTCTCCGGTAGCCTGCGCTATCTGTCGGTAGCGGGACGCATTGGCACTTTCGTGGTGGTAAGCTTTATTTGCGTTGTGCTGTTTGCAAGGGAAATAGAAGGCTGGCAGCAGGGGCTTCTGAACCTCGCAGCGATTGAGCCGGCAATTGACCATATTCTGTCAATCATCCTGCGCATTGGAAAAAAACTTGGGAACATGGTAAAAACATATCTGAAAACCCAGACTATTATTTTGATATGTATCAGTGTCACGGCAATGATTGGTCTGTACCTTGGCGGCACGTCAGAGGCATGGTTTTATGGCGTCCTCGCCGGATTCATGGATTTCCTTCCATTTATCGGGACAGGCATCGTGCTGATACCCATCGGGGTCGTGAGTTTTTTGAAGGGCAGGATAGGAAGCGGCGTGATTATCCTGCTGACATATCTTGCCTGCGTGATGATCAGGGAATTCCTGGAACCGCGGCTGCTGGGAAATGGGCTGAAATTCTCGCCGGTTGCCATCCTGATATCCGTGTATGCCGGCATCATATATTATGGGCTGGGCGGTGTCATACTGGGACCGGTCACGCTCCTCATACTGGTGGAGCTTGGACGGGAAATTTTTATGTCGCGTCATTAAAGCATCTTCAGGGCATCCTCGATCTGGGGTGCCCTTCTTTCATATACGGCGATGATTTTTGCGATTTCATGGGTGCCGATTTGCTTTTTGCGTTCCGCGTAAAGGGCAAGGAACAGGCGCAGCATGGCAGTCTTGGCAACACCGAAAACAAGGTGCTTCGAGAAGCTGTAGTCTTCAAATATGTCTAGAAAGCTGGTAAACAGATAGTATTCATAGTACCGGTTCAGGAGGTTGTCCAGATGCGGTACTTTTTGCTTTAGGTTTTCTGTCAGGTCGTGCAGCTTCTGGTCTGCGCAAGCAGGATTTCGTCTGCCGAACATGCCAAACCTGCGGATATATTTCTGGCAGAGTCTGTATAAAAATGGGGACAGGGTTCTGAGGCTTGGGTGGTAGAAGCCATTGAAAAACAGCTTGTTCATCCGCTCGATGCCAATGACATAACAGTCCGGAGACTGGTAAGTCCGGGGGCTGGGGAGCGGTTTCCCGCCAAGGCAGGCATTCTGCGCATCGCGTCCATAATCCAGGATTGCCATGCTGTCAAAACGCATTCCGTCTCTGACAAGCGCCGCAAGCTCTTCCCGCGCACACAGCAGATAATCCAGAAACGCCCTGTCGTCGTTTGTCGTGTTGACTTCATATCCGGCGCTGCCCTCGCACACGGTAAAGTCAAAGGCTTTTTCCCCGGCGGCGGATACCAGAAAAAGCCTTGCTGCTTCCGGACAGGCAAGGTAAAGTGTTTCCTCACAGAAAAAATCAAGATTATACAGCTGTCTTGGAAACTGTATGCACACGGCTGGCATGTAGTCCGTGCCGTGTTTTTTCTGGATTCCGCACAGGTGGTCGATTCCCCAGAACGGACAGCCGTGGAATGTGCTGCGGAAAGCGACAAGGTCTTCTTTCTTTTCAATGGAGCACCGCAGCAGTGTGCCAAAAAGCCCTTTTTCGGTCAGGTATTTCAGGTACATGTCACGCTCGATGGGAACCTTCCATCCGCGGCAGCAGCTTGCAGGGCATTGGGCGCCAGTGCATTCAAACTCATTTAAAATGGATATCCGCTTAATCTGCATGTTTTCTTCCTTACTTTTTATAATATCATTAAAAATTTTATAGGAATATGAAATAATGTGCAAGCAGGAAATAAAAATTGTTGATTTTGCACGAATTTTTAGGTATAATTCTATTATGCATTGTTGAATATTTGTAATAGATATCTATCTGGTTTTTTGGACAACAATGCAGCTATAGAATGGGAAATAGGAGTAATTACGTTACAATGCGCTATATGAAGATGAATGATGCCAGACCAGGCATGCGCCTTGCATACAATATGTATGACGCTGATGGACATACGCTGATATGCAGTGGAAGCATTTTGTCGGCGTTCTATATCAAAAGGCTCGGAGAGTATGGATTTGACGGCGTGTATATCAATGACGAGCTGTCAGAGGACATTCAAATAGAGCCGATAATCACCCCGGAGCTGCGCACGGAGGGCTTGTTTAATGTGCGCAACAGTGACGTTGACGGCTGCAAGGGTGTCGCGAAAAAAATAGTGGACCAGATACTGGACAAAGGATCGCTGACCCTTGACCTGACTGACCTCAGATGCTTTGACGGATATACATATGCCCATTCGGTCAATGTGGCAGTTATCGCATGCATCATCGGATTCGGGCTGAAAATGAACGCGGAGTCGCTGGAACAGCTTGTGATGGCAGGTCTGCTTCACGACATGGGAAAGCTTGTCATTCCGCCGGAGATTCTCAACAAACCGGGAAAGCTGACCAACGAGGAATACGAAATAATGAAACAGCACTCGCAGAATTCCTATGAGATTATAAAGGAGCGGTGGGATATTTCGGCGCAGGTAAAAGCAGCGGTACTCTACCACCATGAAAATGTGGACGGCAGCGGATATCCTGACGGCATCGAGGGCGATGGCATGACTATTTTTACAAAGATTCTGCATGTGGCAGATGTCTATGACGCACTTGTGTCAAAACGCCCATACAAAAATCCGTACTCGCCGTACGAGGCTTGTGAGTTTATGATGGGGGCAGGCGGCATTATGTTTGACCCGAAGGTGGTCGAGGTGCTTTTGCTGTATGTGCCTTTTTACCCAAAGGGGACACAGGTCAGGCTCTCGGACGGCAGGGAAGGAATCATCGTGGAGAATGCAGGAACCCGGAATTTAAGACCGCTTCTGCGGCTTTTGGACGGCACCATGATTGACATGCAGCAGCAGAAAAATTATAATCTTACGATTTTACACGGCTCGAACGAGATCGTTATGGATCCATGCGTGGAGGAGGCCGAGCGCCGCAAGATGCTGACCCCTTTTAAAAAATTCCGCGTAATGATAATTGACGATATGCTCATCAACCTTCAGTCGTTCCGGGGGTTTTTGCAGAACGCGTACGATCTCAGCCTTCTGACTTCAATGGGGCAGGCACTCCTGCACCTGAAGCGTCAGACAGAGCCGGATTTGATTATTCTGGACATGGACATGCCGGACATGAACGGATTGGACGCGCTTGCGAAGATACGGGGAATCATAGGTGATACCACGCCGGTATTGTTTGTCATTGACAATTATGACAAGAGTGTCATTTCACGGTGCAGAAAGGCAGGGGCGGCAGGTTACATTGTCCGGCCATACAAGCCTGCATTTGTGAAATCCGAAATGAAACGTATTCTATGCGGAAGAAAAATTGGTAAAACTATTGACTTTGCCTACGAAAAAAAATATAATAAATAAGTTGTTTTTATACATACGAGCAGGGGAAACAATTCCCCTGCTCGATTGTTCACATGGATATGGAAAGGAAACATATGGAAACGTTAAAATTTAATGAACTGAATCTAAGCCCTGAAATTCTCCGGGGAGTAAAGGAAATGGGCTTTGAGGAGGCATCTCCCATACAGAGTAAGGCAATCCCCATTGCCATGACTGGGGCAGACATTATTGGCCAGGCGCAGACTGGTACAGGAAAGACGGCAGCATTCGGCATTCCGGTGCTGGAAAAAGCAAAGAAGGAAATCAAGCACCCGCAGACGCTGATTCTCTGCCCGACAAGGGAGCTTGCGGTACAGGCGGCGGAGGAAATACGCAAGCTTGCAAAGTATATGCACGGAATCAAGGTCCTTCCGATTTATGGCGGACAGGACATCAGCAAACAGATTCGTGCACTGAAGGGGACGCAGATTATCATAGGAACGCCGGGGCGTGTGATGGATCATCTGCGCCGCAAGACCATCCGTTGCGACTATGTCGATACGATTGTCCTCGACGAGGCGGACGAGATGCTCAATATGGGATTCCGTGAGGATATCGAGACGGTTTTGCAGTACATACCAAACGAGGAGCGGCAGACGATTCTTTTCTCCGCGACCATGCCGCAGCCGATTCTGGATATCACAAGAAATTACCAGAAACCCGATGCGAAGCTGATAAAGGTGGTCAAGAAGGAGCTTACCGTTCCCAAAATTGAACAATACTATCTCGATGTAAAGCGCAAGGATAAGGTCGAGGTACTCTGCCGCCTGCTCGATTACTATGAGCCGAAGCTTTCCCTTGTGTTCTGCAACACGAAAAAGATGGTGGATGACCTGACGGAGGTTTTAAAAGGCAGGGGATATTTTGCGGAAGGGCTTCACGGCGACATGAGCCAGGCACAGCGCGACCGCGTCATGAAAAGTTTCCGCAGCGGCAAGACCGATATCCTGATTGCGACGGATGTCGCGGCACGCGGGATTGATGTGGATGATGTGGAGGCGGTGTTTAACTATGACATTCCGCAGGATGACGAGTACTATGTGCACCGCATCGGACGTACAGGGCGTGCGGGGCGCATGGGGCGTTCCTTCACTTTTGTAAAGGGGAAGGAGGTCTACAAGCTAAAGGACATCATGCGCTACTGCAAGACCAAGATATATGCGATGCCCGTGCCGTCACTCAATGATGTAAACCAGATTAAGATAGAGAAGGTCATGGACAGAATCGGGAATATCATTGAGGAGGAGGATCTGACTTCGATGATTAACACCATTGAGAAGCAGATTAACGAGTCTGATTACACGGCGATGGACATTGCCGCGGCGTTCCTGAAGATGTACATGGGACAGTTAAACGAGGGAAGCGCAGCCAATGCGGAGTATGCGTTTGACAATACCGGTGCGGAGGAAGAAGGGATGGTGCGCCTGTTTATCAACATCGGGAAGGCGCAGAAGGTGAAGCCGAAGGATATTCTGGGCGCCATCGCAGGAGAGGCGAACATTCCCGGAAACCTTGTCGGAGCGATAGACCTATATGACAAGTACACCTTTGTGGAGGTGCCGAAAGAAAATGCGGCGGATGTGCTTGCGGCGATGAAAAATGTAAAGATTAAAGGAAAGACCATCAACATTGAGCCGGCAAACGCGAAATAAATAGTATCTGAAAATCGGGCATGGACAACTGCGTCACTGTCCGTTTTTTGCATTGGATTGCCAATCGTGTACATCGTGATTAAATCCATTACGGAGGACACCAGCTCCAGATTAAAAGTGAGAAGATCCTTGTCTGATAGGTATCAATGCATGAGAAGGCGATGTACGCGCTGAAATACACGATGGCGATGGTCAAGGCGATGGGAATGGAGCTGGTGGCAGAGGGCGTGGAAAACGAGGATCATATCCGGCTTTTGACGGAGCTTGGGTGCGACTTCTTTCAGGGATATTATTATTCCAGACCGGTGAATGGGGAACTGTTTCTGGAAAGAATACAGCAGTAATGAGCTTGAAAAACGAGCAGGGTGAATCCTGCTCGTTTTTCAGGTATCCCATGCAGCGGAAAGATAAATCGTTCCTACTCGATTCCGGACTGCATTTTACGAAGCTCCTTGATAGAGGTTTCGTTTAGATAATGCGTAATTTGTGAAAAATCAGCGTCTGTCAGCGCACCACCTTTCTGGATGTAATCGGTCAGGCATTCCTGAATTTGATTTTCGTCCAGATAGGGAAGGCTTTCCGCGAATGTATCATAAAAGGTTTCGGGAGGAAGCTGCCTGAACAGCCTGACCTTGTACTGTTTGTCCATGTAGGGCAGTATGATGGAGGCTGATTCGGCGTCGGGCGGCGACTGATATCCGTCCTCGATTGCTTCTACAAGGTATTTAGCGGAGAGTTCCCTGTCAGAGTACATGAAGAAATAATGGAAATCATCGGCAGTAAACACAGCGCGCGAAATTAACAGTGAATGGAAAATTTCGCTTATGTCGTTCCGGCTGCCGGGCAGTATGGATAGATTCCTTACCGCCTTGTCTTTGTCAATTGGCGCCCCTGTTTTTAAGGAATCCATGATCTGTGCCGTCTCTTCCTCGCTCGCGGAATAATACACTTTGTCAAGACCGGATTTTTTCAGACCGTCTATGTCAATTGCAAGCTTTTTCACCTTTGCGTCCTGTCCTGCTATTTTTATTGCATTTCTGCCTTTTTTCAGGGTGATGGTTTGCTTCGATTCGGCTCCGGATTCATTTATTGCCGTGACGCTTCCGTCCGGTGCAATGTGTACAAGCTTAAATTTTCCTTCAAAAATATCAAAGGCTGAAGTGATGTCTATCTCAACATCCTGGCTGGCATATGCGATAACAATGGAGAGGGATCCATGTAGTATCATTCCGGACGCGTCAATATGTTTTCCATATGCAGGATCCCAATCGTCATAGAGCCAGGCGCTCCAGTTTTCGGGGTAATCATCTCCTGCAATCAGCGAGTCGTTGTCATAGATTTTCCGTCCGGCATCGGAGGGGATGACAGTTTTCCCCCAATCGGTTAACATGTCGCCTGCTTCGTCAGGGAATGGTATCTGTGTGAGCAGACCATTATTTTCATCTGAGGCATCACTGCCGGGTTGCCCTTTTGGCGTGTTTCTGTCATTTATGCTAATCCTGATGCCGCTGCATGCGGAGAGCGAAAGTACAATCACAAGAGTGCATACAGAGAGTACAGGCTGGAAGCGTGTTCTTTTTTTGTGGTTTCGAATGCTGTCAAGCCGCTTTTTCAAGTCCTTTTTATTTTCCAGCAGGGTTGTGGTAAAGGCAGTGCTTTTACTGCCGATGCTGTGCGCCGCGGTGTCCAGGAGGATATTGCCGTACATCTGTCTTCCGGCGTCCGTCAGACGGAGAAGGACAGCTTCGTCACAGGAGAGCTCACAGCAGCAGTTTATCTGCCTGCCGAACCAACGCAGCAGCGGATTAAACCAGTGGATGCAGAGCAGAACCTGATATACCCATTTGTACAGAAGGTCTTTTCTTGCCACGTGAATCAGCTCGTGGTGCAGTATCAGCTGGATTTGAGTCATGTCCTGACTGTTACTTCCTGTCTCACGTGAATCATCGCAGACAACATTTTTCGGAAACACAATGACCGGATTCCGTAATCCGATGGTGAGGGGGACGGAAACGGTGGTACTCTCATAAAGAACAGGTGGTTTATGTATGCCAAGCTTTGTGCAGAAAGTGTTTTCCATGTAGGTTATACTGCGGTTCGTTATGTGCACGCGCTCTTTCCTGATAGCGGATTGAAAACGGTGATAGCTCCATAGCTTCATAAAAAGGGCGGCGATTGTGCCGAAAAGCCATAAATATGCGGCGGCTGTCAGGAAGCCTGTGATAGAGAAAACGGAGCTGCACTGCTTGCCTGTGATGCTATGGCACTTGCTCTTATCCTGCCTTGTGCTGTCTGTGATGGGCGTGTCTGCGTCAAATTTTTGGGAAGTGTCCGGCATTGTTCCGGAGTAGGCAGGAGCAGCTATGTCTGGATTTTTGGAAATGTCCGACATTGTTCCGGAGTAGGCGATTGTGTCTGGTTCTTTGGAAATGTCCGACATAATTTCGACAGAGGCAGTTGCTGCTGTGTCTCCTAAAATGTCCTTGATTGTTTCGGTAGAGGCAGCAGGCTGCGACTGTCCGATAGTTGCACGGAGATTCAGCATGTGCAGGAAATCTGTTTCAAGGCACAGCGGAACCGCCAGACGCACAACGACAAGCAGCCAGATATAATAGTTCCATTTTGGGGAAAAATACTTTTCAGTAAAAGGGCGGATGGCTGTAAGAACCAGACCAATCAAGGCGGCGGTCAGCGACATGGACAGCACGCCCATAAAAAGCTGTGTTATGATGAAATTACTCATAGTGGATTTCCTCCTTTTGAAACAGTACGTTAAAGTTTTCGGTTGAAATAATCGCGCAGCTCCTCGATGTCCTTTTTGGTCAGGGTGTCACTGTCAACCAGTGCGGCGGCAAGGTTTTTGGGACTGCCCTTAAAAAATTTGTCGATAAAGCTTTTGGTTTCTGCCCGCACATACTCCTCGCGCGCAATGCAGGGGCTGTAATAATATACCTCTTGTTTTTCCTGGGAAACGGCGCCCTTTTTGACAAGCCGCTGTATCAGTGTGAGGACGGTGGTGCGCTCCCAGCTTTTGTGTTCGTTTAAGGCATTGCGGATGTCCGCCGCGTTCAGGGGATTTTCTGCCGCCCACAGGACCTCGAGTATTTCCAGCTCAGAATCCGATACCATTATTTTTTTATCCATGTGAAATCTCCTTGCTTCGTAAAAATTGTGTGCGGTTTGCAACACTTTTTCTGTACATGCATAGCAATAGTCCGTTCAATGTCGCTGACTACTTATGTAGTCAATATTAGTTTACAATTGTAGACACGAATTGTCAAGAGGATAATTTGGACTATGAAAAAATTTTTTTTTGTTGTATACTCGAAGTAATATGTTATTTTATGAAATCTAAAATAATTTATCACCAATGGTGATTAAAAAAGAACGGAGTGTGGCAGATGGTTTATAATGATATCGTCGATCTTACACATTTATCGTGGTCACTTTCGAGAAATTCGTCCGGAACAGCAGGAAGCTTCCTGAAGTCGTATGAGGAGCTTGATGGGAGAAAGTATTATTACAAGCTGTCGAATTTTGATACAGTGAGGGGAATATATGGGCATGAGTGCATTAACGAGATAATAGCAGGAAACCTTGCAGATGCGATTAATATTCCGCATTTGCACTATGACTTACTCCATGCGCTTGTGAATATAGACAATAAAACATACGAAACATGGCTTACAAAATCTGAGGACTTTAAAGCAGCAGGGGAGCATAAGCTCGCATTTGAAACGTACTATGAGATCAATAAGCGTACCGATGAAACTATCTGGGATTTTATACTGGACAATCATCTGGAGCAGTATTTTTATGAGGTTTTCCTGCTTGATTACCTGATATGTAACCGAGACCGTCACGGTGCCAATATTGAGGTGCTGGAAAAGAACGGGGTGTATCGGCTGGCGCCTGTTTTTGACAACGGGTTGTCTCTTTTGTTTTCCTGTTATAGTGATGGCATGGAAATGGAGCAGTTTAACCGATTAAAGGATGGTCCGGTCAATAATTTTGTAGGGAGTATGTCACTTATCGAAAATTTAAGGCTGGTCCCGAAGGAGATGCTGGATTTTGTAAAAACAGCCGATATTGGCGGAAATGTACTGCTCGGGGGACTGCAAGGACTGATGCAGTCGTCCGAAAAAGCAGTTCCACATCAATACTGGGACTGTGTTGTGGAAATGATTCAGGAAAGAAGGGATAACATTGCGAAGTTTTTTGATTAAGGAGAACGGATGTGATTCGTCGGAGAAAGAGTGCGCGGTTTTGTCTTATGATGAGGAAAAAGATGTGTACCATGTCTCGATTCCGGCATCTGTCAATCCGGATAATTTGCCGGCGATTCTGGGAATTTTAGCCAGAAAGGGAATCCGGGAAATCGAGGACAGATGGGCAAGGCAGTTTGTTAAGGAGCGCGTCGTTCCGCCCGACCGGCAGAACATCGGAATGATACTGCGGGACGCCGGATTGGGGTATTATAGTGAATTTGCGCTGCTGGTGTACACATCCGGACGCTGTGCAATGGATGAGTTTTTTATTGAGGAAATCGGAGTTTTGGGTGAAAAGGGAAGTATAAATGAAAAATCAGGATGGGATATAACAGAAGCTTAAAGCAAGTTTTGCATTTATTATTTGCGAAATGTACATTGCTGTTGTAAAATGGAAATGACAAAGTAAAGAATTGATAATTAATAGAAACATGAGATGTATTGAAATAATGTAAATATCAATTTTTTGCTTTGTTATCTGCTTAATTCTCAAATGTTAATATTAATTAAAATTAATTCTTGACAGATTCTTCCAAAAGTTGTATCATGTTAACAGAGTATTAAAGGAGCACACACGGAGGAAGAAATGGAACTATATGAAATTACCATTCGCATTTACATAATAAAAGATGTTCCCGTCCCGCTGATATATGGTGTGATGGCAAATTACATTGACAGCTATCTGGCTGGGGACAAGCATTTTTATGACTTTCATCAAGAAACAAAAACAAAGGCATACTGTTTTGACTTACCCATAAAAATTGAAAAGGGGATGAAGGTCTATAAGGGAGACCAGGTATATCAATTCAGAATACGGACTGTGGACAAGGAACTGCTGTCCTATCTGATGGATGGAATAGCTGACCATAAAACGGATACGGTCAAGGGGCTTATGAGGACAGTACGGCAAATTCCAGAGAGACCAATTGCATCAGTATACTCGCTTACGCCGGTTATCTTAAAAAGTTCAGGCGGGGGAGGCTACTGGCGTGACAGGGTATCACTTGAGGGATTTGAACAGGAGCTGACATCAGGGCTGATTCATCAATATGAGGTCTATATGGGCGAAAAGGTAAAAGAAAATTTAACCCTTTATGACCAGATAGAGCTCAAAAACAAATGTGCAATAGGGGTTTCCTATAAAGGCATTACCTTGTTGGGCGATAAGATAGCAATGCAGATATCGGATGATGTGGAGGCGCAGAAAGTAATGCGTTTTGCGCTGGCTAATGGGGCGGGAACAATGAGCCCCCGCGGAATGGGCTTCCTTGGCTTCCGGTTTTTATAAGCATGGGATTGTGGTAAGAAATGGAGGGATTGTGTGTTATATGATGCGATAGATGTTTTTGAAAAAATGCTGATTTCCGAAGCCGGCCACGTGCAAATGGGAGGGACGGATGAGACCTGTACCATGTTGGAACGCAGGATGAAACTGCTTGTGGACAACTATATTCCCAAGGATGGTACTTACATCCTGATTAATATGGACAGGGGATTTTCCAGTAAATACATTTTGGAAATCATGTATGACAAGAAGAGCGGGGAGCTACATGGCAAGAATGACGAGTGGTACAACTATATAAGATATCTGGATTACAACAGCAAGCTGATAGAGATGAATAAGCCTGTCGACACAAAAAAAGTGATTCATTCCAACAATATGTATTCTTTTTTTGTAAAGAAAGACAGCATAAAGGAAAAGAAACTGACAGATAGCGTTGCTGACGGCTATTACAATACGCTCTCTGCACCGGAAATGAAATATACAAAACCGAATGCAAAGAAGCTGTACCGTCAGGCAGTGGCAGAGCTTGGGGAACCTGACTGTGAGGCGGTTGAAAAAATACGCGGATGGATACGGGAATGGCTGGCAAACCCGGCAATCCTGCCTGCCGATTTGTCAGGAAAAAATTATCTCAAGTTATTTTTTGTATATGATGATGTGAAAAAAACCAAGGAGCTGTATGAAAAGGAAAACAAACGGTATGTCATCCCCAACATTTACAATAACAATGACTACAATGTGACAAACGGCAGTGCAATTCTGGGGATGCCGAGCAACAATCTGGGTCTCAATGCAAAGAAACCATTTCTTGAGAACAAGACCAGGAAAACACCGGCGCCATATCTGATAAATATGGATGCGGTCATCCTTCAGGGACAGTTTTTTGACTTCCTGTGGGGACATGCATGCAAGGGAAATGTAAATGTGTATGTTGACTTTGAAAAAGAGACTATAAAGGCTGTTCCGGATAAGGCAAAGGAGCTTCCGGATGTCACCGATGGATTGTATCTCCGGATTAAAAAGGGAAAAGAAGTCGAGATTTTGGACAGTGATGTTGTAATGGATGTGTCACCTAATCTGGCAAGGACGTTTCATTTTAAGCAAATGGTGAAAGGCGGCGGGGATGAGAATTGGTATGGGGCTTATGAAGAAACGTCGCAGCTTGGAGCGCTGATTGATGAAGTTTTTTTTGACAGATATCTTGGATACCATTACTTTACGGATCCGATGGATTTGCCGCCGATGGATGGGGGACTGAAACATATTATGCTTACGTACCGCAGCAGGCTGTTTGCCTGGCTGTACAGAACACCTCGGTGCCACATGGAGGATGTCATACAGGAGATGGCGGTAAAACTGATAAAAAATAATATTGCAGGCGGACATCTGTACCGCGCCGGAACGCAGTTGAATCTGATGCTTTCGCTGGAGGATTATTTGAATGGCAATCATGAAAAGGAGGAGCGCATGGGAAAAATACAGGAGTCGTTTCAGGAACATATTGACATGCTGAAAGAGGATTGGGAGTTTTCCGACAATGAGTATTACTATGCGGTTGGTCAGATGGTGGGGTACTTTTTGTCCCTGTCCAAGGCGGCAAAGAAACCGTTGTCGATTGCAAACCAGTTCCTCAACGCAGAAAGTGACGAACAGATAAAGGAGAAGCTGGGGCAGATGTTTATCCGATACAATTATGCAATTGATGCAGAACGAGGAACACGGGCAAAAAATGTCATCAGCCATATCATGACCTATAAGCCTTCCTGCGAAAAGGTCATGCAGAGGGAGCTGATTGCCGGGCTGACTGCAAACAGCGCTTTTTATGTACGTGGACGCGGAAAGGAAATGGACGGCTAAGGCTGCCTGCGCAGGGCGTCCATGAAAAGAAAAATAGGAGGAGATACGAGATGATGAATCAGAGAGTGTATGGTGTTATGGGGATTTCTTCGGTTATGGCAAACTGGAATGCCGATTTTAGCGGATATCCCAAAACTACGTCAAAAGGCGATATATTTGGAAGTGACAAGGCTTTTAAGTACCCCATGAAAAAAATGTGGAATGAAAATGGGGACAAGGTAATCTATATCAAGTCCGTGACAACAATAGAAGATAAAAAAGGGAGTGTCAGCCTGGTGCCCCGGACGCTGATGGAGCGTTATATCCAGCTGTTTCATACAGAGGATGTCAGGGATGTCAGGAATGTTTTGTCAAACTTATTCAGTGCAGTTGATGTCAAAAATTTTGGGGCAACTTTTGCGGAGAAGGGATGTAATATCTCAATAACAGGTGCGGTACAGTTCGGACAGGGCTTTAATAAATATAAGGAAAGTATGCCACAGGAGCAGCAAATCCTTTCTCCTTTCAGGGATGCAACTGCATCGCAAAAGAGCAAGGATGGTGAGGAGGCAAGGAATTCCTCGCTCGGCACAAAGATCGTGAGTGACGAAGCACATTATTTTTATCCGTTTTCCATAAACCCAAAGGTATATCAGGAATATGTGGAACTGGGAGTGACACAGGGATATACGGAAGAAGACTATCGGAAATTTAAACAGACAGCGCTGTGTGCGGCAACTTCCTTTGCAACAAACGCAAAAGCCGGATGCGAAAATGAATTCGGACTGTTTGTTGAGACACAGGAGGATGTGTACCTTCCCAGCCTGGCAGAAAGTATTGTGTTTGAACACCATAAGGCAGATAAAAATGTGATTCGGGTCATGTGCGGCAGTCTGCTGCGTGAATTTGGCGCAAAAATACGGAACGTGGAGATTTATTACAATCCGTACACGACAATGATAGAGACTGACATTCCGGCGGTAAAAATGTACCACATTTTTACAAGCAAGGAACTGTAAAATCTGATATTTACGCGCCCGCCCGCATTTATGGGACGGCGGCAAGAGGATGACTATGGATATTTTAAAGTTTACATTGTCGGGAAAACAGGCAATGTTCAAGAAGCCGGATGTGAATGCCATCCATTATTATACATATGGTCAGATACATAAGCCTGCGTTAATCGGATTGCTTGGTGCTGTTTTGGGGTATGGAGGATACAGCCAGATGAAAGCGTCAGACGTATACCCGCAATACTATCAAAACCTGAAAGGACTACAAATCAGCATATCGCCCAATGCCGACAGGGGATATTTTCCGAAAAGGATAACCAGCTATAATAATTCGGTCGGGTATGCCTCCCGCGAGCAGGGGGGGAACCTGATTGTAAAGGAGCAGTGGCTCGAGGAGCCTTCCTGGGATATTTTTGTCCTGCTGGATTGTGACGAGGCAAAGAGGCTGGCAGACTGTATGCTGGAAAAAAGGTGTAGTTATATTCCCTATCTCGGAAAAAATGACCATCCGGCGGACATTGCCCATGTGATGGCGGATGAGGGAAGGAGCATTGCAAATCCTGATTCCCTGGACTGTCTTTTCCCCAAAAGTAAGGCAGTAATTGATGCCGATGCCAATTTGTTTGGCGGGGCTGAGAATCCGTTTAAATATGAGGAGGCGCTGCCTATACGGCTTGACGTGGACACAAATCAGTATGTGCTGGAAAAATTTGTATTTACCAATATGACGCTGGGGGCAATTGAGAAACCTGTCTGGGAGATAGGCGGAAAACAAATCATGTTCTACTAAGGAGGCTAGAATGGAGCTTGCAACAGTACTGAATTTCACCCATCCTGTCTATGCGCACACGGATTCGAAGGTGTATGCTCAAAGAGAGACGCTGCAGGAACATACCAGCCGGTGCCAGAAATACTTTTTGCGGCTGCTGGATAAGGAGCGGATGCGCGATGCTTTTGACAAACTGGAGCCTATGCTGACAGGAGATGGCGGACGGCAATATGCAGACTGGTTCTGGCAGGCACTGAGCGGTATGATTACATTTCATGATGCGGGAAAAATAAATCCGGTATTTCAGCAGAAAGCCATGAAGAACAAAGCATTTTCTGAAATAAAAATACCAGATTTATGTGAACAGAATCATTCTGCCCTGTCGGCGTATTTTTACCTGGACTGTTATATGGCAGAGCTGGAACAGATGCTCAAAAATGTGCAGATGGACACCCAAAAGAAATTATTTTTGTATGAAATTGTCTGCATCAATGCATATCTGATTATGAAGCATCACTCGGACCTGAACAGCTTCCGCACATTTTGCTTTGCACTGCGTGATGGCGGAAAATTAAACAATATGGACACGCAGGTCAGGCAAAACCAATACAGGCAGGTATATAACGGAAAATTTTCGAATCTGCCTGTCTCAAAATATGTGCGGATTCTGCAAAGCGTGAAGGAGACGGAGGAACGAAGTTTTGCAAAATATGCATATGCAAGACTGGCATTTTCGCTGCTGACGGCATGTGACTATTATGCGACAAATGAATATGTGACAGGAACGCAGATGACATATTTTGGCTCTGTCAGAGAACGGGAAGACATGGCGGCGGCATTTGAAAAGACAAGCCGTATGCAGGCAATCAGAAAATTTAATCCGGAAAGCGCAGTAGATGACGGCAAGGATATTAACTATTTGAGAAATATGCTTTTTTATGAGGCAGAATGGAATCTCGAAGCGGGTGATGATGAGGACATCTTTTTCCTGGAGGCTCCAACCGGATGCGGAAAAAGCAATGTCGGGTTTCACTGCAGCTTTCGGCTTGCAGAGAAAGGGATGGGCAAGATTTTTTACGTCTATCCGTTTAACAATCTTGTGGAGCAGAATAAAGCCAGTATGGAGGAAATGTTTTGCGGGCAGAAGATTCTTGAAAAGACGGCTGTCGTCAATTCCATCACACCAAT
>Ga0137307_100457_pt1 | contig 54904 bp, 51 predicted proteins | sample NAcewD2O_March_2_FD_97180 | JGI IMG/M metagenome (GOLD analysis project Ga0137307, IMG submission 97180) | Mouse cecal microbial communities from Vienna, Austria - N-Acetylglucosamine amended D2O_March | ecosystem: Host-associated > Mammals > Digestive system > Large intestine > Cecum | place... | reverse complement strand
GAGACGGTGCGATGTATACCTGAGATATAGACAATCCCGCAAACTTTATGTTTGCGGGATTTACTTATCTAAAGTCAGTATTATTGTAACAGGCATATAAGCGGGGATCTTTTATGCGAAAAGATTTGCGCGACGGTGTTGCCCGAAGGATCCATATATAACATGTTTCACCAAAGCAAGGAGCGCACGATGGAGCTGGCTGATCTGAAAAAGCAGTATGATATCATGCAGATGGAATTCGGGGCACCCGGTCTTCGTTCCGTCTATTATGGGGGATGTGATGTAGATCCTGACATCTGCTTTGTATTTATGAATTCCACTGTAAAAAATGTAGCCGCGGAACCTTCATGGACGGGCATTAGAAGCCCCTGGATCGGAACAAAACATATCTGGGACGTATTTTTTGAGACCGGGCTTTTCGGCGAAGCTGTTTATCGACAGATTAAGGGAAAAAAGCAATCGAATGGACGCCGGAATTTGCCAGTCAGGTGTATTAGGATGTGGCGGAGCACGGGATCTTTATAACGAATCTTGCGAAATGCACGCAGGAGGATGCAAGGCCGATTGCAAATAAGGTATACCGGAAGTATCTGCCCTTATTGGAAAAAGAAATAGAGATCATTCACCCTAAGACGATTGTTTTATTCGGCAATCAGGTGAGCAGCGTGTTCTTGGGCAGAACTGTCTCCGTATCAAAGTGCCGGAAAGAAAAATTTGAGAAAATCATAAACGGGAAAAAGTATGATTGTTTTCCGGTTTTTTATCCGGTGGGAAATGGCAGATGCCATATCCGGGAATCGATTGAAGATATGAAATGGATCATAGAATGGATAAAAACAGAACACAGATAAATTTTACCATTTTTTTGTTGCAAAGAGAATGCTGCTGTGCTATAATTTATGTCGTTGAGGCTGCTATTTTGCCAATCCTCTGTGTGAGGATACGCCAAAGACAGGGCTCCGTGGTCAAGAGGTTAAGACATCGCCCTTTCACGGCGGTAACACGGGTTCAATTCCCGTCGGAGTCATTATCGCAGAGAGTTTTTCTGCGAAAAGTATCTATTTTTCGGAACAATTTTGTTCTGACTGCATATAATATAGATGATGGCGACTTAGCCAAGTGGTAAGGCGTGGGACTGCAACTCCCTGATCATCGGTTCAAATCCGTTAGTCGCCTTTTGAAAACCCCGAATATCCGGGGTTTTTTATTTGCTTTTTTTCATTTATTTCTGGAAGCTCCGGTATTCTATAAAACAGACAAAAAATCAAGTCAAGATTCGTGCAAAAATCAAGGAAAATCTAAATTATTTGGGTAGCAAAATGCGGACACTTATGATAATATAGTACTATATAACAATAAATCATGGGAATGTGTTTCTTGCGGTATGAAAATCATCTGTATTTTTTTTATACTGACAGCGGGGATCTTTTATGAAGCAAAAGAAAATCATCAATATTTTGATACCGCTGGCGTTGGGGCTGATCATTGCGATTGCGTTATATAAAATTATTTCGATACAAAGGGAATATCAGAAGGCGCAGGACGAATATCGTGAACTTGAAGCATATGTTGTGAAAGAACCAATAGGAGATCCGATGCCCGAGGTTGGAAGCGGACAGATACAAGATACATCAGATGCTGCAGTACCGCCTGGAGAACATGATTCCGGCGCAGAACCGGACAGCACCGAATCAAATGGCGGTGTAATCTTACATATTGATGAGGACGGGCTCCGGGCAATCAATGAAGACTATCGTGCATGGTTGAGGATTCCATCTCTTAGTATCAGTTATCCGCTTGTGTGGGGCAGGGATAACGATTATTATCTGCACTATACATTTGAAGGAAAATACAATGCGGCGGGATGTTTGTTTATTGATTGTGAGACTGCTTCAGATTTCAGTCACCGTAATACCTTCATCTACGGTCATAATATGAAGAACGGATCCATGTTTGGCAGCCTGAAACGCTTTCGCAATGAGCAGGGATTATGTGCGTCCGATCCGTATTTCTATATTTATCAGGACGATATGATCTATGAGTACGAAATATTCGCATATTATACGACAGAGTACACAAGTGATAGTTATCGTCTTATTGATACAGAAGAGGAGTATGATGCTTATATAGCTGATGTGAAGCGTCTGACGGAATATGTTCCGGAGAGGGACATGGACTTTTCGGGACAGCCGAATATTGTTACATTGAGTACTTGTGCGGGTTCGGGTGGAACAACTAAAAGAATGGTCGTACATGGAGTGTTGGTCAATATTAGTGAAAGACAATGATCGAGATACAATAATGGCTTGGGTGCCGGCGGCACCTGTTAAGTCTTTACATATAGTATCAGTGGGGGTGCTATTTGAAAAAGAAAAAGGGGGTGTTTACAAAATGAGAACGCTAAAGAGACTATTCATAAGTCTCATGACAGCGGCGCTCGTGATGGGGAATGTAGCAGCGCTTACGACATTTACGGCAAGGGCACAGGAAGAGGATCAAAGTGCCGATAAACAGACGATTGGTGAAGTAAGCGGACAAACGGGCAGGGAAGAGAATCTTAATGCATGCAGCGCAGATGTTTTGCAGGAGAATGATATAATGAATACGGACAGTCCTGACGCGGACTGTGCGGACGATTCCGATGCAGACAAAGAAGCAGAGTGTACACCTACCGTAACGCCTGCTCCGCAGCAGATCGTGACGGCAGGAGGTGCTGCGCTGGAAGGCGCACAGGCACAGGCAGTGTTGAATTTTCTTGACACACTGAAAGTAACAGAAGACTTTGCGGTATATGCGGATACCTATTTATCAAATGAGAGTAACCATGTTGAGGGCAATATTGCGGTCAATCATTTGGAAAGTGATAACTTCCTTGTAAAAGGGAATGTATCCGAAGAGGCTGAACAGCAGGGGTTAGAGAGTGGAAGCTATTCTTACATAGGTGAAGCGAGTGGATTAGTGGGAAGTTCAGATACTGTTGTGATGCATGGAGATACTGAATTAGAGGGCAGTGTAAATGACGAGGAAGGCGGCAGACCCGCACCGGGAACTCAGAATGCTGACGGGACGGTGCTTGTGGATGTCAGCGCCGCAGTTAATCTAGAGGATGGCACAGTCGATGTAGAAGAACTCGCAAATGTGCTGGAAAGTGTTGAACAGTTTGATGCTGATGCGGGTGAAATCGCAGAGACCATTCAGATCAATGAGAATCTGAACAGGATAGCAGATGCCGCAGATGCAATGGATCAGGCACTGCAGGATGTCAAAGTGAATGAGACCGTTGCAGAAGAGGGGCAGCCTGTGGATGCAGCTGCCGTTCAGGCAGTGGATGCAGTAACGGGCATGTTGACAGACAACACGCTTCAAAAGGGAGATGTCGTAGTCATTGATCTTTCGATAGACGCATTGACACAGTGTGCACATGCCGAGAACTCCCTTCAGGGTAGTCTGAAAAATCTATATGTAGCCAATACAAAAGTAGGAGCGACTCTGCTGGTAAGGGTGAATACAGAGGGAACGGATACGATCACAATTACGGTTCCGATGTATCAAGAAGAGCATGGAACTGCAAATGGCTATCTGATTTGGGATTTTGGATCATTTGGCGGGACAATCAATGCGAACAGCTGTGTGACGGCTGGTGTGATCGTAGCGCCGAATGCAAAACAAGTTATCGTAACGGGTACATTGGAGGGACGTGTTGTTACGGACACTTATAATCGTGAAGGCAGTTCGGAAACTCACCAGCCATGGATGCCGACCCCGACAGAGGATCCGGAAGTAACGCCGACGGAGACGCCGAATGAGGAGCCGACGCCGACCCCGACGGAAGAGCCGGAAGTAACGCCGACGGAGACGCCGAATGGGGAGCCGACGCCGACCCCGACGGAAGAGCCGGAAGTAACGCCGACGGAGACACCGAATGAGGAGCCGACGCCGACCCCGACGGAAGAGCCGGAAGTAACGCCGACGGAGACACCGAATGAGGAGCCGACGCCAACCCCGACGGAAGAGCCGGAAGTAACGCCGACGGAGACGCCGAATGAGGAGCCGACGCCAACCCCGACGGAAGAGCCGGAAGTAACGCCGACGGAGACGCCGAATGAGGAGCCGACGCCAACTCCGACAGAGGATCCGGAAGTAACGCCGACGGAGACACCGAATGAGGAGCCGACGCCAACCCCGACGGAAGAGCCGGAAGTAACGCCGACCGTGACGATCACGGACACCCCGACGCCGACACCGACGACAACAGTGACAATTACCGACATACCGGTGCCGCTTGCTGATACGCCGGAAGAGGGTGAAGTACTTGGTGCGAGGCGTACCCCTACCCCGGTTGTTCCTGAACAGGGAGAAGTACTGGGCGAGCGGCGTGCTCCGCAGACAGGGGATATGGCTGAGATCAATATGTGGCTGACCTTGCTTTTTGGAGCCGCAGCCGGATTGGGAACATGGGCCTTCTTAAAGAAGCGGGAAGAGAAACACGCACAAGCCGGATGATCAAAAGTAAATCTAATATTTTCGAAGAACATGAGTGTCTTAAGGACAATGATGTTCTGATTTGATAGTAATATTAAGTTGGAGGAGGTGATATTATGAAGAAGTTGGTAGCGACGCTTTTAATGGCAGTCATGGTCGTATCAGCCGTCGGGTGCGGAAGTACCAGAGGCGAACTGGATCATGAAGGTGCTTTCCGTGAGTTTGATCCGGATGATAAGAGCGTCTATATCGACGACGAGTACACTGCCTTGATCAGTTCTGTGGAGAATGCCAATATGACAGAGACTGAGAAACAGCGTTGTGAGGAGCTTCGTGCGTTAGCAATGGATGCGTTGGAGCTTGTGAATCGTCAGCGTACCGCAGCTGGACTCCCTGAACTGGTATGGAGCGATGACCTCGCTGTTGCAGCGGAAGTCCGGGCGAATGATGAGATGGTACGTTCTTTCTCACATACGCGGCCGAACGGTTCGGAATATTGGACCGTCAACAGTGACATTATCTGGGGCGAGAACCTTGCAAAAGGTTACAATACTTCAGAAGGTGTTGTTGCGGCATGGATGGCGTCTCCGACACACGCGGCGAATATTTTGGATGCAGGTTTTGTGACCTGCGGAATCGCGATTTATGAAGACGCGGACGGAAAGCTTTATTGGGCACAGGAGTTCGGATATTAATATCCGCTGATGAGGCAATGCATACGAAAGGACATTTCTGCGGGAACGTAAGGTTTTCGGGAAATGTCCTTTTTGTACTAAGGAAACACTGATTAAATCAGCGTTTCCTTAAAGAAAATAGGTAGCATTTCTGCAAAAATCATTGTACAATGGGCGTATGGATAAAAAGAGAATTAAAATCAATGCATCATGGCTTACAGTTGCAACAATTTTATATTTGTATCTGCCAATCTTATTGTTTCTGTTTACATGGATAAGATGGTATTTTGCAGTCATTGTCAGTATCATGCTTATTCCGGCAGTTATCAAAATGGCATGCGATTATCGAAAAGAGGACAAAGCGGAATTGACGATCGGAGCAGGAACGTGCGTTGCGGTGGTTGCTCTTGTTTTACTTTTTACCTATTATATGGGTTATACGGGCGGAGCCCCGCAGTGTGCGGACTGGAACAAGCATAATGCGGTGCTTCATGATCTGACAACGCGGAAGTGGCCTGTTTACTATGAGACGCGGGAATGTTCCATGCTGACATATTATATAGCACAATATTTGGTCCCTGCCCTGTTAGGGAAATTATCTGTATCTTTTTCGGTGACGCAGTGGGCACTGTATTTGTGGAACAGTGTCGGGATTTTCCTCATATTGCTGCATCTGTTTCATGCGGTAGGTGCTGTCAATTGGAAGAAACAGCTTCTTACGATGACGATATTCTTCTTCTTTGGAGGAATGCTACCTATTGCACAGCAGCTGCTATCCATTATTTTCCGTATTTCTATTGGTGCGCAGTATGATTATTTTCATTTTTTGAATATAGAGGGCTATTTTTTACAATATCGAAGCAACCTTGTTTCGATGCGCTGGGTATTTCCGCAATGTATTGTTCCGTGGCTCGCGATGCTCATGCTTGCAAAGCATCGGGAGAAGATAGAACATTATGCCGCGCTGCTGATTCCGGTATTATTGTTTGGAATTCTGCCTACATTGGGGCTGGTGATATTTGCGGTTGTATATGTCTGCAAAATATTGATAGAAGCAAAAGGGAATGCCAAAGCGTGGAAGCGGTTATTCAGTCCGTGGAATATCATGACGCTATGCGGACTGGGCAGTGTCCTGCTGCTCTATTTTAGTGGAAATATATTTTCCGATAAGCCGGAAGAGATTGGTCTGAAAATCGTGAATTATCCGGGTAAGAGCATCCTGATCTATTTCATATTCTGTATGTGTATGTTCGGCGTATATGCGTTATGTGTTGTTCGCAGGAATTATCAGGATGCTATGTTTTGGACGGCGGTGGCATCTTTGACATTTATTCCGTTTTTTCATATGGGTTCGTGGAATGACTTCTGTATGGGCGTGTCCATTCCGGCAATGTTCTATCTGATGATGGTGGTATTGCGCTTCCTTTTGGAGCGCACAGTGGATGATAAGTCTCAAAGGATAAAAGGAATACTTGCAACATGCCTTTTGATTGGGGCAATTTATCCGGCAGGAGAGTTATATCAGATCATGGCGGATGATCGTATCGGGGAGCAGCAGACGATGGACATGGATTTTTCAATGCAGTCATACGCCGACCGGGCCCGTAATGACATTGGATACGATATGCAGTATAATTATTACACGTATGATATTGAGAATAATTTTTTCGTGCAGCATCTGGCAAGAAAGAAGAGACATTAAGATTGTATGACTGCTGAGGGAGATTTGATGGAAAAATTGTATATTGTGATACCTGCATATAACGAGCAGGACACGATAGAAAAGGTGATAGACGACTGGTATCCTGTTGTAGAAAAGATTGGCGGGGAATCGAAGCTTGTGATCATAAATGACGGAAGTAAGGACCGGACAGCAGAGATTCTTGAACGATGCGGGGAAAGTCATGAGAGGTTGATCGGTCTGACAAAAGAAAACGGGGGACATGGTGCAGCGGTTTTGTATGGCTATCGGTATGCGCTGGATCATGGGGCGGAATACGTTTTTCAGACGGACTCAGACGGTCAGACCGTATCGTCGGAATTTTGGGCGTTTTGGAAGCTTCGCAGAGACTATGATATGGTGATCGGGCACAGGAAAAAGCGGCAGGACGGCTTCTCGCGGATCGTGGTGACAAAAGTGTTAAAGATCACGCTGCTTATGCTGTTTCGTGTCAATATACCGGATGCAAACACACCGTTTCGATTGATGAAAGCAGATACACTTATGAGGTATCTGCCGTTGATCCCGCAGGATTATAACCTTTCTAACGTTATTATTTCTGTTATATATAAAAAGAGAAGGCTGGCGGTCAGGTATCTTCCCATTACGTTTCTGCAAAGGCAGGGCGGGGTTAATTCTATCAATATGAAGAAGATCATCCGGATCGGAAGACAGGCATGGAAGGATTTTCGGACGATCAATAGGGTGATCGCAGGCAGCGGCAGTACGGAGGAAAAGCATGACACCAAGAGATAGAAGAAATACGGCGACCTATACATTAATACAGGTTTTATGTATTGTCGTGATGTTTATGGTTGTGGGATATGCCGCATGGATGAAAATGGCGGATGATTTTTGGCCGTTGTTTCAGTGGTGGGCAGCGACAATCATGCTTGGGATCGCATGTTACCCATTAAGCGCGATGATATTCAGGCGGTTTGATGACAGAGGTTACCTGTTTTCAAAAGCAATAGGGCTTGTTGTGACGGCATGGGTGATGTGGCTGTCTGCATCGCTGCATGTTTTGCCGTTTTCCACGCAGAACTGCTATTTGTGTATTGGAGTATGTGCTGCCTGTAATTATTTCGGAGCATTGATCTACCGCATCCATCAGGGAAAAAAGGCGGAAGCAAAAGCGCATAAAGCAGAAAAGATAGCAAGGAAAGCGCAAAAGAGGGAGGAAGCTGCAAAAGCAATAAGGGCGGAAGCAGAAAAGATCAGGGCAGAAGCGGAGGAAGTGAAGGCACAAGCCCGGGCGGCACAAGCAGGAGCAGAGGCGGCAAAAGCGGAAGCAAAAACCGCGAAAGAAAAGAAAAAGGCGTCACAGGCAGAGGCGGAAGCGACAAAAGCGGCTGTAGAGGCGGCAAAGGCGGAAGCGAGAGCGGTAAAAGCGGAGGCAGAGGCGCTAAAAGCGGAAGCCGAAGCAAGGGCATCTGAGGCTGAAGCAAAAGCCATAAAGGCTGAAGCGGAGGCGATAGAGGCAGAGAAGGACGCCGCAGAAGCAGAAGAGGAGCCTAAAGCGGCAGATACGGAGACAGCGGCGTGGACTTCGGATGAGGAGGCAGAGGGGGCGTTGCCGGAGAAGAGCGCGGATACTGCCGTGCTGACACAAAACTCAGGCAGAGCATCCCAATTACAGGAGTTTGAGGACGAAAAACCCTTCGTTATCCAAAATGTGCCTGTGAAGATCCTGAATGTAAAACCCACGCGGGTAAAAGAGGTGCGTTTTCGGACAAGCATGGCGCCTGTAAAAGAGACTCATGCAGAGGGAGCCGGGCTATTTGGGGCGCAGGCAGAAGCGCTGCGGGCCGATAAGCGGACGGAGACCGGAACACAGTTGGAAGCTGGGACGACGGCGGGGACGCAGTCGGACGCAGAGCCTGAAAAAGAAAAGGCGCTTAAGGCAAAGCATGCAGTCAGACCGCACTGGGAGCGGATACTCTGTCTGGAATTGGTATTTTTTATTTTGCTTACCGCATTCATGTATATGAAGGGCTTTAACCCTAAAGCTTACGGAACCGAGAAAATGATGGACTATGGTTTTATGACGTCCATGTTCAAAACGGAATATTTTCCGGTGGAAGACTTTTGGTTTGCAGGGGAAAATCTGAACTATTATTATTTTGGGCAATATGTGATGACCTTTCTGACGAAGGTGTCATTTACAACGGTCAGCTACGGCTACAATCTGGCACTGGGTACCGGATTTGCATTTTGCGCAACACTCGTATATTCATTGGTCTGCCAAATCATGAAAGTGTTTGCGGCAGGGAGGAAGAAACGCATCAGCGGTGCGGTCTCACATATTGCAGGTGCGTTGGCGGCCGTTGCCGTGACGATTGCCGGAAACGGACATTATATCGTATTTAATAAGCTGGTGCCAATGCTGTGGGATATTCTTCAGATCCCCGGAGAGAAACCGGGCTATTGGTTCCCGAATTCAACGAGATATATCGGGTACATACCCGATACGCATGACAAGACCATTCATGAATTTCCGTCTTATTCTTTTATACTGGGTGACCTGCATGCGCATGTGGTAAATATTACGTTTGTATTAACGTTGGCGGCAGTGCTTTTTTCTTTTTTAATGAGCAGGAGAGAGACGATGCGTGCTGCTGTCAATAAAAGAAGGGATGGAGAAAAGACTACGGTATCGATCGCCAAGGAGACTTTCCGGCTTCCTGTGATCGCGGTTGGATATTTGATCGGTATTTTCATGATGTCTAACTATTGGGATTTTCCTATTTATTTTGTCGTGGCAGGTGCGGTCATTCTGACATCGAATGCAGTGATCTGCGGGTTCGATAAACGGACCTGGCTATTAACGGCACTGCATGCCGTGGTCGTCCTTGCTGTTGCCTTTCTTACAGCGATGCCGTTTCATATGAACTTTGTGGCGATGGCAAATGGAATCCTGCCTGCGCAGACGCATACACCCCTGTACCAGCTGATCATTTTGTGGGGAATCCAGGTTGTTATTGTGATTGGCTTCGTCACGGCGCTGATCTGGAAAGAAATACAGATAAACAGGAAAGGAAAGTCCGAAGGGGCAGAAAGCTTCAAAGAAGCGGAAGCGGCAAAGGAGAGCGGGACAGCTGATGAAAGCAGGGCGGTCTGTGAAAAGAAATCGGAGCAGGAGAACATAGCGGCTGACAAAAATCGTGCGCCGGTCAGGCAGAGACGGTTTGTACAGTTTTTGGAAAATCTGGAAATATCGGATCTGTTTATCCTGATACTGGGCCTCTGCGCGGTCGGACTTGTATTGACGCCGGAAGTGATCTATATGTCAGACATTTATGCGGGGGATTACAAGCGGTCCAATACGATGTTTAAGCTTGTCTATCAGGCATATATTTTATTTGGCATATCGATCGGCTATATTCTGACGCGCTTTATATTGCTTCGGGAGACGCGCCGGCAATTGAAATGGGGCGTGGCTGGTCTTGTGCTTCTGCTGTGGACCTGCGGATATTTCGGAACGAGTGTGCGGGCATGGTTTGGAGATCTGTCAAATGAGGAAGGCTATAAAGGGATGCGCGCTGACCGCTATATCTATGAAGAGCAGCCGACGGACGCCGCGGCGATCGCATGGCTGAATGACAATGTGCAGGGCCGGCCGGTCATTCTGGAGGCAAATGGAGAGAGCTATACGATCAACAACAGGGTATCCGTGCTGACGGGAATGCCCACCGTGCTAGGCTGGCGTGTGCACGAATGGCTTTGGCACAACAGTCCGGAGCCGGTCAGCGCAAGAGCGGGGGATGTGGATACCATCTATGTATCGCAGGATCAGGAGCTTGTGCGCTCTTTGCTTGATAAATATCAGGTGACCTATCTGTTTATCGGTACCTGTGAATATGATAAGTATATGCAGGCGGGTATGAACACGGAAATGCTGCGGCAGATGGGCGAGGTCGTCTACGAGGGCTATCCGGATATGCAGGGACGTACCGTGATGATCGTGAAGGTGCGGTAGTAAGAAACGATCGAAGAGATTTCAAACAGGGAGAGACAAAAATGGGTGAGAAGCTTGCAGTCTTACAGCAATGGATCAATGACAGTGACAATATCGTTTTTTTTGGAGGAGCGGGGGTATCGACGGAAAGCGGGATTCCGGATTTTCGGAGTGTGGATGGATTATACCATCAGAAATATGATTATCCGCCCGAGACAATTTTGAGCCATAGCTTTTATCGCAGCAGGACCGGGGAATTTTACCGTTTTTACAGGGATAAGATGCTCTGCCTTGATGCGGAGCCAAACGCGGCACACAGGAAGCTGGCAGAGCTTGAACAGGCAGGAAAACTAAAAGCAGTCATTACGCAGAATATCGACGGGCTGCATCAGGCGGCAGGCTCCAGAAAAGTGCTGGAGCTTCATGGAAGCGTGCTGCGCAATTACTGTGAAGAATGTGGAAAGTTTTTTGACGCGCAGTGTGTGAAAAATTCCGATGACGTTCCCAAATGCGACGCCTGCGGGGGAGGCATTAAACCGGATGTAGTATTATATGAAGAAGGTCTTGATCAGGACACGCTCACGGAAGCGATCAAATGCATCAGTGAGGCAGATATGCTGATCGTCGGAGGGACTTCTTTGGTCGTATATCCGGCAGCGGGATTGATCGATTACTACAGGGGAGACAGACTGGTACTCATTAACCGCTCTGCAACAGGAAGGGACAGCATGGCGGATCTGGTCATACAGGGCAGCATCGGTGAGATTCTTGGCAGCATCACGGTTACTGTGTAAATGGCAGCCGGCTGAAAAGAGTATTTTGCGTAATATAAAGGACGGGGCTCACATGGATATCAAGGTTGGAAACATCGTCAGATTAAAGAAGAAACATCCCTGCGGCTCAGCAGAATGGGAGGTGCTGCGCAGCGGTGCGGACTTCAGACTGAAGTGTTGCGGCTGCGGGCACCAGATCATGATTGCGCGCCCTGTTCTGGAGAAAAATGTGCGGGATATTCAAAGTAAAAGTTAATATTTTCCATCATGCCGGTCTGCATTTTTGACTTGCAAACTATGCTTCCGCATGGTATGATAGGTATATATTTAATAATGTTAAATATATACCTGAGACGATAAACTAATTTGGGGAGGAAATGATTTACGGTTTATGCGGCTTTATTTTTTAACAATCTTAAATTTATAAGCACCGGTATAGAAAGGGGGTCATGTCCGGTGAAGGGGATGCGAAATGGTTCTTAAATCATACGAACGAGGAGGTATGGCTATGAGAAAGAAAGTATTATTGCTTGCATTGATCCCGTGTTTGTTTGCAGCGATGCTTGCAGGCTGCGGAAAATTAAAAGAAGAAACCAGTCTAAATGGATCGTCGCTGCAGAATACTCCGGTTCAGGGACGGGAACCCGTCAGGAGCAGAATGGATAACGCGGGCAGTAGTGTGGAACGTGATCAGGCGTTAAATGAGCTGACGCCGGAAGGCGTGTATGTCATGACAGTGATCAACGGTCTGGCAATCAACGGCAGCGGGTTTGATGCGGAAACTGCTGAAATATCAGAATACCGTGAGCCGGTTGTTTTGGTAAGGGCGCAGTTTGATTCTCTTACGGAGGAGGATCAGGAATTATTGGAAGAAAACGGTGTGCTTGAGCAGTTGCTCATGGCGGAAGCAAGGGCCCTCAATTTATGGATCCGTGATACGCCGCTTGATGCAGTCGAGGATGGCGGTATTACGTGGATGTTTGAGGAAAGATATGATGAATTGGCAGAAGCGCTGGGAGAGGAAGTTATTCAGGAATTGGTTCCTCTTTATGAGAGTAAATTTTTGGCATACGAAGATCTGATCCCGCAATTTCAGGAGGAAAAAAGAAACAATCTGGAGGCGGGAAGCCGTGTGGATGCAGCAATTTTGAACATGGATCCGAATAACGCGGAACAAGTAAGACAGGTTGCAGAAATGTATGACGCGCTGACCGAAATGCAGCAGGCGTATGTAGAGTATTATAACATTTTGAGGGATGCACAGGCAGTGCCGGATACCTCTCTTCAACGGGTCGTTTATGCAGGAGCGCGCTCTTCTGCATACGGATTGGGTAACAGATGGTTTACGAAAGGGGAATGGGGAAGCGTTGCCGAACAGATGCAGGCATGGTATCCGTCCGCAAAACCGACGATGATCTGGATTGTCGGCAGCTTAAGCGGAATGGGCTGCAATCTTGAGTTTGTGCCCGATGAAAGTGTGGATACAGAGGCGCTGGAAAAACAGTATATTTATTTTACAGAATCTGGGCGCAGGAATCATTTGTCCCATGAGGAATATCTGAATTATTTTGACCAGAACGGTATTCAGGTATATCTGCAGGTAGAGCCCGGCTTTGCGGATGTGGAAACTTTGATCGACCTGATCCTCGATCAATACGGGCATCATCCCTGCGTGGTCGGCGTCGGTGTGGATGTGGAATGGTATCATGGAATTACGGAGGATTCCGGTCTTCCTGTCTCTGATGCATTAGCTGAAAAATGGGATATGCATATTAAGGGGATCAATCCGGAATACCGGCTTTTCTTAAAGCATTATAATATCCGTTATCTTCCGCCCACTTACCGGAGCGATATCCTGTTTGTTAATGACAGTCAGGGATTCGGAAGTGCAGTCGGCGATGTGCTTGGAGTATACGACGAGAACCTTGACGACGTGCTTGGGTTCATACCCGAATTTAAGCGGTTTGCAGATGCATTTCCGGATAACGACGTGCTTTATCAGATCGGATATGCGTCAGACGCAACTTGGTATTACACAATGGGTGATCCGGTCGTTCTGTCATTGGGACAGAGGCTTGCAGAAGTGACGAAACAGAATTGCGGCATTATCTGGGTAGACTTCACGATCAAAGACCCGATGACATTCCCGTGGCTTATGACGTCGGAAGAGCGCGTGAAAGCGGTCAACACGCTTCTGAGATATCTGAATCCTAAGAGCGGTCTTGTCGGCAAGCGTCTTGCCGGAATCAGCTCGGATGCGGCTGTTCCGAGGGACTTCATTTTTATACAGATGGTAAGGGAGATCGTTGACGGTCTGACGGAAGAAGAGCGGGATATGCTCGATCCGGAGCGGCTTGCCTGTCTTGAATGGGCAGAGACCGTGCCGCAGAATTAAGGGAAGTGCGATGAACGGCGGTTTCATAAAACAGAATGGAAATAGAATCGTAAAACGACTGCCGGAATAAAAGCTGTTGTCAAAAAATACCGGTCTCCAAAGCAGAAGAAAAAACTGATGATGGGGGACCGGTATTTTTACAAGAATATTCATTACGCCAGATGAACGCCTTTATCAAGATGCCTTTTACCCATTTCTCCTAATCCGCGCAGGTAGTAATCGGGATAGGAGTCGGTCACGATGATCTGTGGCATGATCTCTTCAGGAAGCTGCATGAAGCTTCCTTTTTGTACGTGTTCGTACAAGCTGTCGGGAATATCTTTTCCGCCGATCACGATTTTTTCGGGATTCAGAACGCAGATGATATTTGTGGCGATCGCGCTCAAAAGCGCGGTGCGCTGTGCGGAAGCAGATGCCGGCAATATGTCCTCAGCCCTTTTTCCCGGTCCGATCTGCATATAGCCGACTTCACCGGCAAAACTTGAAAAACCGGGATAGAGCTGACCGTTTATAATGATACCGGCGCCAATACTATTATTCTCTATGTGCAGATAAACCATATTTTGGACGTCGGTACGGAGACTGCATGCGTAACCGACAGCGATCGCATTGATATCATTCATGATCAGGATGGGCAGATCAAATTCGGATGCTAACATTTTTTTCAGGTTTGTTTTTTCCCATTCAGGTATATGGGGAATGGCAAAAACCTGACCGGATTCTGAAACTGCACCCGGTATGCCTATAGAGACAGCCTGAACATAGGGATTGTGCTTCAAAATATGCCGTATGATCGAGTGGAGCTGTTGTGAAAATGAGCGGCCGGGGTCATGATCGACAACACAGGCATCTTCTATGTTGAGATTCATATCGGATATGGCATATTGAAAGATATTTCTAGTTACAATAACAGAAGCGATCCGGTACCGTTTGATGTTTAGCGAGAATACTTCCGCCTTCCTGCCGCGTGCAGCCTGTATGGTGCCGACGCTGACGACCGTCCGGTCTTTCAGCAATTGGCGAATGAGAAGATTCACTGTGGGCTGGCTGATGCCGGTGATAGAGGAAAGCTCTACCCGTGTCGCACTCTCATGTTTTGTTAAGGCCTCCTTGATCAGACTGATATTTAATTCTTTCATGAGAGAGGGTTTACCTGTCAGTTCGTTTTTCTGCTGCACCTATATTCCTCCTGAATGGGATCTGTCTGGTTTTACGTAAAGCGTAACTGTCATTTGGAAAAGAGGATACACTGCTCTGAGCTTGTATCACCTTTGTATTTAGCATACAATTACTACGTTCATTTTTCAAGATAAAAAACGATTTTGAGGGATTTATGAAAAAAGAATATGTGCTGCTTTTCAAAATGACCGTGAAATATTTATGAATTTTGCTTGATTTCGGACAGGTTTTGTGCTATTCTATAACTCCGTGATAGAATATTTTTCCTTGCTCCTTCCGTCAGAGAGGGGGCCAGAGACCAAAAGGAGGTAACGAAAAGCATGAACAAGTATGAATTATGCATTGTTGTAAGTGCGAAAGTCGAAGATGACGTGAGAGCTGCTGAGATTGAGAAATGCAAGGGCTATATCGAAAGATTCGGCGGACAGGTTACGAATGTGGATGACTGGGGAAAGAAGAGACTTGCATATGATATTCGCCATATGAAGGAAGGCTTCTATTACTTTATCCAGTTTGATGCTGACGCAGCCGCTCCGGCACAGATTGAAAGCAATGTTCGTCTTATGGAAAACGTCATCAGATTTTTGTGCGTAAAGCAGGAAGCATAAAGAAAGAGAGAAACGTATGAATAAAGTAATACTTATGGGACGTTTGACGAGAGACCCTGAGGTGAGATATTCCCAAAACGGCAGCAATACGGCAGTGGCGAGGTTTTCCATTGCGGTTGACCGCAGATTTAAGCGTGAAGGCGAAGCGGATGCAGACTTTTTTAACTGTACGGCGTTTGGCAAGCAGGCGGAGTTTGTGGAAAGGTATCTTCACAAGGGGACTAAGATGCTTGTGGAAGGCAGAGTCCAAAATGACAATTACACAAATAAGGATGGGCAGCAGGTTTACAGCGTGCGCATCATGGTTGACAGTTTGGAGTTTGCAGAGAGCAAAAATGCGGTGTCCGGCGGTGACGGGGGTTATTCGCAGGGAGCAAGGCAGTCTGCTCCGGTGGCACCTGCGGGCGATGGTTTCATGAATATTCCCGATGGGATTGATGAGGAATTACCGTTTAACTAACAGTAGATTCAGATAGGAGGTTTGAGCAATGGCTTATACCAAGGCAGCAGCTGACAAGTCCGAAGCGCCTATGAAGAGACGCGGTATCCATAGAAAGAGAAAAGTTTGTGTATTCTGTGGAAAGGATAATGTGATCGATTATAAGGATACGGCAAAGTTAAAGAGATATGTATCCGAGAGAGGTAAGATTCTTCCCAGAAGAATTACCGGCAACTGTGCAAAGCATCAGAGAGCACTGACGGTTGCGATCAAACGCGCAAGGCATATTGCGCTTATGCCTTATGCATGTGATTAAGAACTGCGTTGTGATTCTTTGAAAGTGACAGTCAGGTTTTCAAAAGACTTCCGCTTCGGCGGGAGTCTTTCTTGTATCATAAGAAAGATTATGGGAAATGATACAATATCTATCCCGTTCTTTCGCGATAATCCACTATATTATGCTATGGAAGTTCTGATGAAATAATGTTATACTAGAACGGTATAGGCATAGTACATACCAGAGGGGAAAGTAAATGGGTACAAATAAGATACGGCTTAAGGGCCGTTTGAGGACATATATGCAGTCCACGCTGCTTCTTGGCGTGCTGCTTGTCTTTGTAAATATCATTATTTATATGATCAATGTGACCGCGGGGGTCGTGCTCTCCGCGTTTGTTGTAACCTATTTTATCATTGTGGCACTTTTAATGAACTATAATAAGCCCATCATCATGAATGAGATGATCAGCTTTGCAACACAGTACGGGCAGATACAAAAACAGCTCTTGCGCGAATTGGAGCTGCCACATGCGCTGTTGGACGAAAACGGAAAAATTATATGGACAAATGAATGCTTTGAAGATGTAACACATAAGGAAAAGGGTTACCGCAAATCTGTCTGGACCGTATTTCCGACACTGACATTGGACAAGCTTCCTCAAAAAGAAGATACGGCACAGGAAACGATCGAGCATGAGGGAAGCGTTTATGATGTGCGGATGAAGAAAGTCTCACTGCGGGAGATGGCAGCGAACAGTGATATTGTATCGGGCAGAACCTATGACGGCTATTTGATCGCAATTTATCTGTTTGATGAAACGGCCCTGCGCATTGCGCTGCAGGAAAATGATAATCAGTCGCTTGCAGTCGGAATGATCTACCTTGACAATTACGACGAGGCGCTGGAAAGCATTGAGGAAGTACGAAGATCTCTTTTGACGGCGCTGATCGAACGAAAGATCAACAAATACATTTCAGCGTTGGACGGTATTGTAAAAAGACTGGAAAAAGACAAATACCTGATCGTGTTACGAAAAAAGTCCGTACAGCAGTTGAAGGAACAGCGTTTTGATCTGCTGGAGGATGTCAAGACCGTGAATATCGGCAATGAAATGGCGGTTACGTTAAGTATCGGGGTCGGACTGGACGGACTGACCTATGCGCAGGATTATGAATTTTCAAGGACCGCAATCGATTTAGCACTCGGAAGAGGCGGGGATCAGGCGGTTGTCAAGACGCCGGAGACCGTTTCTTATTATGGCGGCAAGAGCCAGCAGGTTGAAAAGAGTACGCGCGTAAAAGCAAGAGTGAAAGCACATGCGTTAGAAGAGATCATCAGTGCTAAGGATCAGGTGCTTGTCATGGGGCACCGCCTGAGCGATGTTGACAGCTTTGGCGCCGCTGTCGGCATTGCTTGCATTGCCAAGGCACTTGAACGGAAAGCGCGGATCGTATTAGATGATGTGACGACATCCCTGCAGCCGCTTGTAGATCGTTACCGGGGGCATTCGGAATTTGAGGAAGATACGATCATATCGGGGCAGCAGGCATTAGAATATGCGGATGATAACACGGTGCTGGTCATTGTGGATGTCAATAAGCCGAGTATTACGGAATGTCCGGAACTGCTGCATTACTGCAAGTCCATTGTGGTGCTGGACCATCACAGGCAGGGTGCGGAAGTGATCGAAAATGCCACTCTTTCCTATGTGGAGCCTTATGCGTCAAGCGCGTGTGAAATGGTAGCAGAGATCCTGCAATATGTCGGCGACAATGTGAAAGTGCGCAGTGTTGAGGCGGACTGCCTCTACGCGGGTATCGTGGTGGATACCAATAACTTTATGAGCAAGACCGGTGTGCGGACATTTGAAGCAGCGGCATTCCTGCGTCGCAGCGGTGCAGACGTTACGCGTGTGCGGAAGATGTTCCGGGAAGATGAAACGGAATACAAAGCAAAGGCAGAGGCGGTGCGTCAGGTGGAGATCGTTCATGGCAGTTATGCCATATCTGTCTGCCCGTCGCAGGGGCTTCAAAGCCCGACCATTGTCGGTGCGCAGGCGGCAAATGAGCTGCTTAACATTATTGGGATCAAGGCAAGCTTTGTATGCAGCGATTATCAGAATAAAATTTATATCAGTGCACGTTCCATTGATGAGGTGAATGTGCAGATTATTATGGAACGTCTTGGCGGCGGCGGTCATATGAACATGGCGGGCGCACAGCTTGAAAATGTAGATATGGCAGGAGCGATCGCAAAGATCAAGGAAACGTTGGATACGATGATAGGGGAAGGGGATATAGTGTGATAAATTATCACACACAAATTTGTGTCGGAGCCACAAATTTGAATCGCAGAGCCGAATATGATATTCGGTTCGGTGCCTACGCAAATATGCTCCGGCAAGGAGGATTTTCATGAAAATTATTTTACAGCAGGATGTTAAGGCACTGGGGAAAAAGGGAGATCTCGTCGAGGTCAGCGACGGTTATGCGCGTAATTATATATTGCCGAAAAAGATTGGTGTGGAGGCGAATAATGCCAGTATCAACGATCTGAAATTAAGAAAAGCGCATGAGGAAAAGATTGCAGCGGAGAATCTGGCGCACGCGCAGGAGCTGAAAAAAGAACTGGAGGATAAGCTGATCGCGGTCTCCATTAAGGCAGGGGAAGGCGGTAAAACATTTGGTGCCGTGACGGGCAGGGAAATCGCGCAGGCTGCCAAAGAACAGTATGGATATGACATTGATAAAAAGAAGATCGTCCTGAAAGAATCCATTAAGAATTTTGGAACCTATGAGATTCCGCTAAAGCTGCATCCTAAAGTGACGGCAGTCTTGCGCGTACAGGTGAGTGAGAAGTAGAGACAAAGGAGAAGGACAATTGGCGGATCTGGGTGAAGCCCTGTTAAAAAGAGTATTACCGCATAGCATTGAGGCGGAGCAGTCTGTCATCGGTTCTATGCTGATGGATAAGGACGCGATCGTGGCGGCGTCTGAGATACTGACGGGTGAAGATTTCTATGGAAGACAATATGGCATCGTATTTGAGGCGATGGTGGAGCTTCATGATGAGGCGAAGCCGGTCGACACAGTGACCCTCCAAAATCGCTTAAAGGAAAAGGATGTACCGCCCGAGGTTAGCTCTTTAGAGTTTATCAAAGATATCTTAAATATTGTGCCGACGTCCGCAAACGTGAAGTATTATGCGAACATCGTAGCAGAGAAAGCATTGCTCCGCAGACTCATTAAGACGAACGAGGAGATTGCGAATACCTGTTATGTCGGCAGGGAACCGGTTGAGGATATTTTGGCCGAGACGGAAAAAAAGATATTTCAGATCGTGCAGAACCGCAATGTGGGAGACTATGTGCCGATCAGACAGGTCGTTGCCGATGCACTGCGCAAGATTGAGATTGCATCCCATAATAAAGGAGCAGTGACGGGAGTTGCCACAGGCTTTGCCGATCTGGATTACAGGACAGCGGGAATGCAACCTTCGGATCTGATCCTGATCGCGGCAAGACCTTCCATGGGAAAGACCGCATTCGCGTTAAACATTGCAGAATATGTGGCATTTCGTTCCAATCAGACAGTTGCCATCTTCAGTCTGGAAATGTCGAAGGAACAGCTTGTCAATCGCCTTTTTTCCTTGGAATCACGCGTGGATGCGCAGAGGCTGAGGACCGGAGGGCTGGACGATAACGACTGGGAGCGCCTGATCGAATCCGCAGCGGTGATCGGAAAATCGAAGCTGATCATTGACGACACGCCGGGAATTAGCGTTCCGGAACTGAGAAGTAAATGCCGCAAATACAAATTGGAGCATAATCTACAGATGATCATGATCGATTATTTACAGCTGATGAGTGCGAGCGGAAGGGGCAGCGATTCGAGGCAGCAGGAAATTTCTGAAATATCGCGCTCACTGAAAGCACTTGCGAGGGAGCTTCAGGTTCCGGTGATCGCATTGTCACAGCTAAGCCGTGCCGTAGAGCAGCGTCCGGATCACAGACCGATGCTATCCGATCTGCGCGAGTCGGGTGCGATCGAGCAGGATGCCGATGTCGTCATGTTTATTTACCGGGATGATTATTACAATAAAGATACGGAGATGAAAAATATTGCGGAGATCATCATTGCCAAGCAGAGAAACGGTCCGATTGGAACCGTGAATCTGGTGTGGCTGCCGGAGTATACGAAATTTGCCAATATGGAACGCGGCGATTTTCGCAGTCGGCAGGAATAAAAAGAACGTTCCGCGAACACAGGACACAAAAGAGAATTTTCCAACAGGGAGATTCTCTTTTTTTATATGCGCAGTCCCGTGCAGGGGAGGATGATTCTTCCCCGCGCGGTTGCAACAGAACATGTTTCATGGAATCAAAAAGGAGGACAAGCATGAATTATTATCAAATTGCCGACGCGGCAAAAAAAGTGAATGTGGAAAGCCATGTTCTGAGGTACTGGGAAGATGAATTGCAGCTGCCTATTGAGCGCAATAAGCAGGGGCACAGACTTTATACGGATGAAGATCTGAGCAGATTTTTGTATATCAAGGAACTAAAGAAGGAGGGATTACAGCTGAGAGCGATCCGCACGAAAGTACATATGAGGGATGAGCAGCGCGGAAGCGGGAGTTCCGGGCAGGCACCGTCTGCGGGTACATACAGAGAGGCGCAGGCAGACAGGACTTTGCCGGATAAAGGGGACGAGAAAAAGGCAGGAGATACAGAAACGGATAAATGGGATAAAAAGCAGGCAATGGAGGCTGATACCTCGCAGAAAACCAAAGAAAAGCAGCTGCCAAAATGCAAGGATTCAGCAGATCATTCTGTGCAGGCGGAAGAAGAAAAAACGAGAAAGGCGGCGAGACTCTGCATGATGCTGCAGCAAATGGTCGTGACGGCAGTGCATGAGGAAAATGAAGGACTTTTGCGAGAAATCAAGAAAGGGGTTGCCGAGACAGTGTCGAAGGAGATGAATTACCAATTCAGCATACAGGAACAGCGGGAGGAAGAGCATTACAAAAAACTGGATGAAATACTGCGGGAACGTGAGCGGAGAAACCGGATGACGATGACGGACCGAAAAAGGATGAAGAAAGAACGGCAGAAGGCAGAAAAGGAAAAGCAAGGTGCAGAAAAGGAGAGCGCGCGCCGTGAAAAAGAAAAAATGAAGCAGGAGAAGGAAAATGCGCGGCACGAAAAAGAAAAGATACGACAGATGAAAGCCCGCAGCAAAAAGGAGAAAAAGCAGCCGCGCAGAAACCTGTTTGACACAAGCGACAAAAACGGGCAGGAGCAGCGTGCTTAAGGTCTTGACAAAGAGTGGAAATCTTTATATACTTTGAATGTCAAAGTAATTGAATGCTGGAAGAAGCAAGCACCTTTTGAGGAACACTGGTATTTTCAGTGAGGATTGTGAGTAAACAGAGGAGCAGCGGGGGCGTATATGAAAGGAAAAATATGCGGGACGGGTGCGTATGTGCCTGCAAATCGCATGGATAACGATCAGATTGCCGCGTTTGTGGATACAAACGATGAGTGGATAAAGGAACGCACGGGCGTATGGGCAAGGCATATTGCGTCCGGATCTGAGACGACGGTCTCGATGGCATGCATGGCGGGCAGACGCGCTCTGGAAGATGCCGGAATAACGGCGGCGGAGATCGATCTGCTGATCGTGTCAACGACGTCTTCGAATCTCATTCTGCCCTGCACGGCATGTGAGGTGCAGAAAGAACTGGGTGCGGAGCATGCGACCTGTTTTGACTTAAGTGCGGCATGCACGGGATTCTTACTTGCCTACAGTACTGCACTTGCCTATCTGAACTGTGGCGTTTACCATACGGCGCTTTTGATCGGCAGTGAGTGTCTTTCCAATCTGATGGACTGGAGGGACCGGGGTACCTGCATTCTGTTTGGCGACGGTGCGGGCGCGGTCGTGCTGAGAGGCACGGAAGGGGAAATGGCTCTGCCGGCGGCCCATTCCGAAGGGGCGAAGGGAGATGCGCTTGTCTGCAAGAGCCGTCATGACTGGAGCAATCTACATGATGAGAGCGGAGCACAGGCGATGCAGGATAAAGAGCACCGGATCGGTATGGACGGGCAGGCAGTATTCCGGTTTGCGTTAAAGAGAGTGCCGGAGGTCATCGCGGAAGTGCTTGAGAAAAACCATTTACATAAAGAAGATATCACATTTTATATTTTACATCAGGCAAATAGAAGAATCGTAGAGGCAGTCGCAAAGCGGCTGGAGGAACCGATCGAAAAATTCCCGATGAATATGCAGGAATACGGCAACACATCTTCTGCAAGTATCCCGATTCTGCTTGACGAACTGAATCGGAGCGGAACGCTGCACAGAGGAGACAAGCTTGTGATGGCGGGTTTTGGAGCGGGACTTACATGGGGTGCGGCTGTTGTGGAGTGGTAAGGAATTGCTAAAAAAATAACTTTTAACAATAATCACCCATAATAGAAACAAAAGAAAACAGATACACCGTTAGAAGGAGGCATCAATTATGCAGACAGAGATCACAAAGCTCTTGGGAATTGAATACCCGATCATTCAGGGCGGTATGGCATGGGTTGCGGAGCATCACCTTGCTGCCGGCGTTTCCGAGGCAGGGGGCTTAGGCCTGATCGGCGCGGCGGCAGCGCCCGCAGAGTGGGTGCGGGAACAGATACGGGAGGCGAAAAAACTTACGGATAAGCCGTTCGGCGTCAACATCATGTTGATGAGCCCGTATGCTGCGGACGTAGCAAAGGTGGTTGCCGAGGAAGGTGTGAAGGTCGTGACGACCGGAGCGGGAAACCCGGAAGAATATATGGATATGTGGAAGGCGGCAGGCGTGAAAGTCATTCCGGTCGTAGCTTCCGTTGCGCTGGCAAAACGTATGGCACGCAGCGGCGCGGATGCAGTCGTGGCCGAGGGGTGCGAAGCGGGCGGTCATATCGGCGAGACCACAACAATGGCGCTAGTTCCTCAAGTTGTTGACGCTGTGGATATTCCGGTCATTGCGGCAGGCGGCATTGCGGACGGCAGGGGAATTGCCGCCGCATTTATGCTTGGCGCGCGCGCCGTGCAGTTGGGTACGGTCTTTGTTACGGCAAAGGAAGCGCAGGTACATGCCAATTATAAGGAGCGTATCATAAAAGCGAAAGATATTGATACGCGTGTCACCGGAAGAACGACGGGGCACCCCGTGCGCGCGCTGCGGAACGACATGACAAAGAAATATCTGGAGCTCGAAGCGGCAGGAGCCGGTCTGGAGGAATTGGAGCATATCACAGTGGGGAGTCTCCGTGCGGCTGTCGTCGATGGTGACGTTAAGAACGGTACGATCATGGCGGGCCAGATCGCGGGACTCGTGAAAAAAGAAGAAACCTGTAAGGAGCTGATCGGGCGGCTCGTGCAGGAGACGGACAAGCTGATAAAAGGAGCGGGATTCTATGAGTAAACTGGCATTCATTTACCCCGGACAGGGAGCACAGACAGCAGGAATGGGCGCTGATTTTTATGAGAATAGCGAAACTGCGCGCGAATTATTTGACGCGGCTTCCGAAGCGGTGTCGCTTGACATGAAAGAATTATGCTTCACGCCCAATGACCGGCTTGACCTGACGGAATATACGCAGGCAGCGATGGTTACGACCTGTCTGGCGATCACCCGGGTGCTGACGGAGCGGGGAATGAAGCCGGATATAGCGGCGGGATTGAGTCTCGGCGAATATTGTGCGATCGCGGCGGCAGGAGGCATGCAGGAGCTGGACGCGATCCGTCTTGTGAGAAAGCGCGGCATTCTCATGCAGAATACCGTGCCTGCCGGCGAGGGTGCTATGTGCGCAGTCATTGCAATGGCAGCGGACGAAATTGAACGTATCATAGGAGGCATGGAGGATGTGTCCGTTGCCAACTATAACTGCCCGGGGCAGATCGTGATCACCGGAAAAACAAAAGCGGTTGAGGAAGCGGCTGTCAGACTGAAAGAGGGCGGTGCAAAACGGACGGTTATGCTGAATGTGAGCGGACCGTTCCATTCAAAGCTGCTTCTTCCGGCAGGGGAACAGCTTGCGGCCGAGATGGAGCCTATGGTTTTTTCCGCGCTGCAGATTCCGTATGTCACGAATGTGACGGCGAAAACGGTCACGGATATCGGAGAGAGCAAAGGACTGCTGGCGCAGCAGGTGAGCGCGCCGGTGCGCTGGCAGCAGAGCATGGAACATATGATCGCCGAAGGCGTCGATACGTTTGTGGAGATCGGACCAGGAAAGACGCTGGAAGGGTTTTTGAAAAAAATTGACAAAGAAAAACGGGTACTGCACGCCTCCGTATGGGAGGATGTTGATAAGCTTGTGCAGGAGCTTTCCTAAGAAAGCGCTGATAAAGATATCTTTTCTTACGGGACTTTGGCGGAAGGGATACTTTGGCGTAAAGGATACTTTAGCGGGCAGCGCGGAGGCTGTCGGTATGATCACAGATAAGGGACAGGAGAGAGTGAAATGTCATTAACAGGAAAAACAGCGGTTGTGACCGGGGCTTCGCGCGGAATCGGCAGGGCGGTCGCACTGCGTCTGGCGCGGGAGGGTGCGTTTGTCATCATAAATTATAACGGATCGGAAGAAAAAGCAAAACAGGTGCTTTCGGAAATAGAAGGACAGGGCGGAACCGGTGAGGTGTATCAATGCGACGTTTCCGATTATGGACAGTGTGAAGCGTTTATCAAGACTGTGATCAAAGAGCATGGTTCTTTGGACATTTTGGTCAATAACGCAGGCGTCACGAGAGACGGTCTGCTCATGGCAATGTCGGAGGAGGATTTTGACCGCGTACTCGATACCAACTTAAAGGGCGTATTTCATACGATCCGCTTCGCAGCAAGGCAGATGTTGAAACAGCGCAGCGGCCGTATCATCAATATGGCGTCCGTTGTCGGTGTCAGCGGCAATGCAGGACAGGCAAATTATGCGGCGTCAAAGGCGGGGGTCATCGGGCTTACGAAATCGGCGGCAAAGGAACTGGCGTCCCGCGGCATCACGGTCAACGCGGTAGCGCCGGGGTTTATTGAGACGGATATGACGGCGGAGCTTTCCGAAGATGTGAAAGCAGGCGCGATGACACAGATTCCGCTCGGTCATTTTGGTACTCCGGAGCAGGTTGCGGCGGCAGTCGTGTTTCTGGCGTCGGAAGATGCGGCTTATATCACCGGACAGGTACTGCATGTGGACGGCGGGATGGTAATGTAACAGGACGGAAAAAACGAAAGGAAAATCGCAGATGAAAAGAAGAGTCGTTGTGACAGGTCTTGGGGCGGTAACGCCGATCGGAAATACCGTGGGAGAATTCTGGGCTTCCGTAAAAGAGGGAAAAGTCGGTATCGGTGCGATCACAAAATTTGACACCACGGATTATAAAGTAAAAATAGCGGCCGAGGTCAAGGATTTTGTCGCAAAAGACCGTATGGATTTCAAGGCGGCAAAAAGAATGGAGTTGTTTTCTCAATATGCGGTCGCTGCCGCAAATGAGGCGTTTGCGGATGCCGGCATTGACATGGAAAAAGAGGACGCATTCCGCGCGGGTGTGATCATCGGTTCGGGGATTGGCAGCCTTCAGATGGAGGAGAGCGAGTACCAAAAGATCTTGACAAAGGGACCGTCGAGAGTCAATCCGCTGATGGTGCCGCTCATGATCTCGAATATGGCGGCGGGAAATGTTTCGATTCAGTTAGGGCTTAGGGGAAAATGCACGAATGTCGTGACGGCATGTGCGACCGGCACAAATTGCATCGGCGATGCGTTCCGCGCGATCCAGTATGACGATGCGGATATTATGGTCGCAGGCGGTACGGAGGGCTGCATCTGCCCGACCGGAGTCGCGGGATTCACCGCATTGACGGCACTTACGACTGAGGAAGATCCTCTGCGCGCCTCAATCCCGTTTGACAAGGACAGGAGCGGTTTTGTGCTTGGCGAGGGCGCAGGTATCGTCGTACTTGAAGAACTATCCCATGCAAAAGCGCGCGGGGCACATATCTATGCGGAAGTGGCCGGATATGGCTCTACAAGTGATGCCTATCATATTACTTCGCCCGCGGAAGATGGGAGCGGTGCGGCTAAAGCCATGGAACTTGCGATGAAGGAGGCAGGCGTTTCACCGAAGGACGTTACCTATATCAATGCGCACGGAACGGCAACCCACCATAATGATCTGTTTGAGACTAGAGCGATCAAGGCTGCATTCGGCGAGGCGGCAAAGGATGTCGTGATCAATTCGACGAAGTCCATGATTGGACATCTGCTTGGCGCGGCTGGCGGCGTGGAGCTTGTCACCTGTGTGAAGACGATTCAGGACGGATTCATTCATCAGACGGTGGGAACACGAACGCCGGATGAGGAATGCGACTTAAACTATGCGATCGGTGCGCCGGTTAAAAAGGATGTCCGTTATGCCATGTCAAATTCATTGGGCTTTGGCGGGCATAACGCGACGCTGCTGATCAAGAAATATGAAGAGTAAGGAGCGGTTGGCGCCGTAATAAGAACGCGATTTTTGCGGTGTGGCGACATTTGATCATGCGGACGCAGCGAGTGTGATAGAGAGGTTTGAATTACCGCAGGAGGAAAATCATCATGGAACTGGAACAGTTGATGCAATTGATCGACGCGGTCTCCGGGTCGAAGCTGACAGAGTTTCGATACGAGGAGAATGGCGTCAAGCTTTGCCTGAAAAAAGAAAGCAGTGTATCCGGACCGGCTGCAGGCAGTCTCGCTGCGGTGCCAGTATCGGCAGCAGGAATGACACCTATGTCGGAAACTGTGCAGGCAGCAGGAACAGCATACATGGCGGGAGCAGCAAATGTGCCGGGTGCATTGCAGACATCTAGAACGGCATATATGGCGGGAACCGCGAATATGTCGGAGACCGTGAATTCGACGGCATCCGGGATCATGCAGACGGCGCCGGGAGCTCCGTCTGCAGCGGTGCATGTGACGGCGGAGGCAGCAGTTTTGCAGCCCAATGTGGAAAAGACTGACGGCAATATCGTCAAGTCCCCCCTTGTGGGTGTGTTTTATGCGGCGCCCGCGGAGGACGCGAAGCCGTATGTGGCGGTTGGTGATACGGTTAAAAAAGGACAGGTGCTTGCCTGCGTTGAGGCCATGAAACTGATGAATGAGATCGAGAGCGAATTTGACGGCATAGTAGCGGAAATTCTTGTGGAGAACGGGCAGGGAGTCGGCTACGGAGAGCCGCTGTTTGTGATCAGATAAGGGGTGCGGCATGATCAAAAAGGTGTTGGTGGCAAACCGGGGAGAGATTGCCGTGCGTATTATCCGCGCCTGTCGTGAGATGGGAATCGAGACGGTTGCGGTCTATTCAGAAGCGGATGCGGAGGCACTGCACACAAAGCTTGCAGATGAGGCGGTCTGTATCGGACCGGCACCGGCGGCTGAAAGTTACCTGAAGATGGAAAGGATCATCAGCGCCACGATCATATCGGGAGCTGACGCGATTCATCCCGGATATGGCTTTTTATCGGAAAACAGCGTCTTTGCAAGACTTTGCGAGAAGTGTAACATCACCTTGATCGGACCCGGTTCTGAGGTCATTGCAAGAATGGGCGATAAACAACAGGCGCGCAATACGATGTTGGAAGCGGGCGTGCCGATCGTACCGGGAAGCACGGAGCCGGTCATGGACGCAGAGACAGGAAAGAAGGAAGCTGCAGAAATCGGTTATCCGGTCATCATCAAGGCGGCGCTCGGCGGCGGCGGAAAAGGAATGCGTGTCGCCGCGCGTGAGGAAGAATTTGAGCAGGCGTTTCTGACAGCACAGAAAGAGGCGGAGGCGGCGTTTGCGAGCCGTGTGATGTATCTGGAACATTTTATTGAGCATCCGCGTCATATTGAATTTCAGGTTCTTGCCGACTCTTACGGCAATGTCATCCATCTCGGAGAGCGGGACTGCTCGATTCAGCGCAATCATCAAAAGATGATCGAGGAAGCGCCGTCCGCGGCGCTGTCCGAAGAATTGCGTGAGCGCATGGGAAATATGGCGGTTGCGGCGGCGAAGGCGGCAGGCTATGTGAGCGCAGGGACGGTTGAATTCTTATTGGAGCGGGATGAACATTTTTATTTTATGGAAATGAATACCCGCATACAGGTAGAGCATCCCGTGACGGAATGGGTCACAGGAATCGATCTGGTGAAAGAGCAGATTCGTATCGCATCGGGCAAAAAGCTTTCCTATGCGCAGGAAGAGGTGAAGCTGACCGGTCATGCGATCGAGTGCAGGATCAATGCGGAAAATCCGGCAAAGGGCTTCCGACCGTCGCCCGGAACGATCACGGATATGTATCTGCCGGGAGGCAAGGGAATCCGTGTTGATTCGGCAATCTATACAGGCTGTGAGATTCCTCCCTATTATGATTCGATGATCGCCAAGCTGATCGTGTGGGCGAAAAATCGCAAAGAAGCGATCCGCAAACTGCAGAGCGCGCTCGGTGAGGTGATCATTGAGGGAATTGAAACGAATGTGGATTATCAATATGAACTGATCAATCATCCTGATTTTTTGGCAGGGAATACGGATATTACGTTCATCGAACAACATCAGCAGGAACTGCTTGATACGTGTGAATAGAGCGTGAAAGGCGAAAAGATTTTCTAAGGCGTTGGCTGGTTGGCTGATACTGTAAAATTATGAAAACGGTCGGTGAGGCAAGTTATGAAGCTGGATATGTTCAAAAAGACGAAGCATACTGCTTCCAGAAAAAATGACAGTATCCGCGGGGAGAAGCATCCGAGTGTGCCGCGCGGGCTGCTGCGGAAATGCAATAAATGCGGCAGTGCGATCATTGCGGAAGATGCGATCGCGGATTACTATATCTGCCCGAAATGCGGCGGATATTTTCGTGTGGATGCGTACAGCCGGATCGCGCGCATTGCGGATGAGGGTTCGTTTGAGGAATGGGATAACGGACTTTCAAGCGGCAACCCGATGAAATTTCGCGGCTATGAGGACAAAATAAAGGCGCTTCAGGAAAAAACGGGTCTTGATGAGGCTGTTGTCACGGGAGAGGCGCGGATTGACGGGCGCAGGGTCGTGCTGGGAGTCTGTGACGGACGTTTTATGATGGCGAGTATGGGTGAGGTTGTCGGAGAAAAGATCGCCCGCGCCGTAGAGCGTGCCACGAAAGAAAAGCTTCCGGTTATTTTGTTTGCGTGCTCCGGCGGTGCGAGAATGCAGGAGGGGATTGTTTCTCTGATGCAGATGGCGAAGACGGCGGCGGCGCTCAAACGTCACAGCGACGAGGGGCTTTTATACATCAGTGTATTGACCGATCCGACGACGGGCGGAGTGACGGCAAGCTTTGCGATGCTTGGGGATATTATTTTGGCGGAACCGAAAGCATTGATCGGTTTTGCGGGTCCGCGCGTCATTGAACAGACGATCGGTGAAAAGCTGCCGAAAGGTTTTCAGCGTGCGGAGTTTCTGCTTGAGCACGGGTTTATCGACGGAATCGTGGAGCGCGATAAACTGCGCGGGACGCTCAGCACGATTTTGGCATTGCATGAGAATGCATGTAATGGTGGACATCGGCAGACGGCGGACGCGGGTATCGCCGGGGCTGACAGTGCAGCGGTACAAGTCGATGAGGGCGCCGGTATAAAAGAAATGAATTGCGAGCGTACGGATCATCCGGTATTTGCGGATCTTCATGGGGAAATCCATGTGTCGGGGCGCATGGAGGCATGGGAACGGGTGCAGCTTTCGCGCAGAAATGACCGTCCGGTAGGAAGCGATTATATCAGCGCATTGTTTGACGATTTTATGGAACTGCACGGCGACCGCTGCTTTGCGGATGACAAGGCAGTCATTGGGGGAATCGCATTTTTTCACGGCAGACCGGTGACGGTCATTGCACAGGCAAAGGGAAGCAATACCAAGGAAAATATTGAGCGGCATTTCGGGATGCCCTCTCCTGAAGGATACCGGAAAGCGCTGCGGCTGATGAAACAGGCGGAGAAATTTCATCGCCCGGTCATCTGTTTTGTCGATACGCCGGGGGCGTTTTGCGGCTTAGAGGCGGAAGAACGCGGTCAGGGAGAGGCGATCGCGCGCAGTATTTATGAAATGTCAGCATTGAAAACACCGATACTCTCAGTCGTGATCGGAGAGGGCGGGAGCGGAGGCGCGCTTGCAATGGCAACTGCGGATGAAGTGTGGATGCTCGAAAATGCCGTTTATTCGATTTTGTCGCCGGAGGGCTTTGCAAGCATCCTTTGGAAGGATAGCAAAAGAGCGAAAGAGGCGGCTGCGGTCATGCGCCTGACTGCGGATGAATTGAAGGAGCAGGGGATCGTTGAGCTTGTTTTTGCGGAACCGGCGTTTTTTACGACAGAGTGTCTTGCCGAAGTTACCGGACAGCTTGACAAAGAAATACGGCGTTTCATAGAACAATACGGTTCCTATAGCTCGGAAGAATTAGTAAAATACAGATACGAACGTTTTCGGAAATTATAAAAAAGTTTCGCTTTATGCGAAACTTTTTTATTGGGATAATCTTTATGACGACTCCGCCTGCTAAATAGCGATCCACCAACATACGCCGTATTTATCGATAACGGTGGCGCAGCATTTGCTCCAGGGCACTTCATGAATGGGTTCAATGACAACGCCCCCTTCCCTTAGCACATCGTATGCGTTCCTGACAGCGTCGGTACTTCCTAATTCAAATGCATTAAAAGTCATCGTCTGCCATTGCAGGCGATGGATCATGCTTATATCATACGGTTGTGGCGTCTCTGATACGGCAAGAATCGGTTCGCTGCCTACTGATAACTCGCAATGTTCATACTCAGTCTGCGCGTCGTTCTTCATTTCAAAAGTCACTTTTGCCAAAAGCTCTGCAATATGTTTGAACCGCTTCCAAACTGTTCATGACATATACCTGTGTATAGCATTTCATATCCGGTCACCTCATATCTTTCTATGCACCCGTGTTGCATCCTGTCGCCCGGGAATGGGCTGCGCTAATATTGCGTGTATCAAGGGTCGTTGTACTGTTTCAGTGCGATTCCATTTCGCTCATCTGAAAGCTTTCGGATTTCAGATCACAGTAATGCCTGCCCTTTTCTGCAGTGAATTTCAGCACGCAGTAATCCGGATCCGTAACGCCCCGCTTATAAAACATGATATCTCCGGTACACCAAATTTCCTGTTTGACTGCAGCGTCCGTGAGAACTTCCATCGTCCCCGTCAGCATGATACCTTCATAACGGAATCGCCCTCTATTATAAAAATAGATACTTGCTTTAGGATTGCTCAAAAACTGCTGTGTGCGCATCGATGAAGTATTTGTCGAAAAATAAAAGCAGCGGCCTTCTATTTTGCGCGGTGCGAGCATCGCTTTCATATTCGGGAAACCGTCCTCGTCGACGGAAGCGATAAAGGCGGTTTTTTGCTTTTTTATAAACTCGGTCATGTGGGCGCTTGTCAGTTTCATAACGTTTTCTCCTTAGACGGCAGAAGCTTGAGACACGGCGTTTTACGGTTAAGTTGTTTATTAGTCATATTATGTCACAGCGGGGCATAAAAGGCAAGGTCGTTTACGCAGATCATAAACAATGAAGCAACAGGTTTGCTCATTATCTTTTCTTTCGTGTCAGGCAGATCCCGATCACTGACCCTATAAGAAGAAATGGCGCTAATCTGACAAACAGCCATTCAAACGCGTGAAAATAAACGCCGGCGACGAGGGTGTAAGGATCATGATCATTCCAGCCTAAATAGGGACTGTTTAATACGAATAAAATGACGGAGATAATGACGGTGAGTGCACATAACACGATGAACAGCCAATGAAAAAATTTCCTTTTTACGGTCTTTTTTTGTGCAAGCTGTAAGTTTATGAACTCCAGTTTTTCGGAAAGCGCTTTGAAGTCATCCGGTTTTGACTCAACAACAGTTTCTCCAAGCAGAGTGCTTACAGGTGTTTCAAGTACCTCCGATATGGAAATTAACATATCAGAATCAGGAACTGATAATCCCTGTTCCCATTTAGAGATTGTCTGACGGACCACATTCAGCCGGACAGCAAGCTCTTCCTGGGAAAGTCCTTTTGACTTTCTAATCGCTTTCAAAGTTTCATTTAACATGGTAGATAACCTTCTTTCTGTCAGTTGTTACCACGATTCTATGAGAAACCGCCCGTTGCTGCAAGCAACGTATCTTAACATTCCGGATAATCAATAAAAAAGAGCCGTCAGGCTCTTTTTTTGCATATAGCGTATTTTGACTCTTGTAAGGAAGTGCAGGCTCAAAAAGAACATGCTGTTCCTTTTGAGTGTCAGATCCTTTTTCAGCCTTCGGAGATTGCGCCAACCGGGCAGCCGCCTTCGCATGCACCACAGTCAATGCACTTTTCCGGATCTACTTCGAATTTGCCGTCCCCCATGGAAATCGCGCCAACCGGGCAGGTAGCCTCGCATGCGCCACATGCTACACAGGCATCGCTGATTACTCTTGCCATAATATGAATCCTCCTTTATGCTTGGTTAAAAATAGCGTCGGGATAAAAAACGTTCCCTTAAACAAATATTATTCTAATACAAAAGATAGCCAGTGACAAGTACAAATATAAGGAATTGCATTCAAAATATAGGAATTTTCAAAAGCACCGGTCGTCAAAAAAATATTTGATGCAAATCACAAATTTCAAAGCCGCCATAAAGAAAAAACGTATATGAGCATAGCCGTGCGATGCATCCTAATTGCCGGAAAGCTCTGCGCGGCGTTTCTTAATGCCCTCCAAAATATGCTGTTTACATTCGATTGCTTTTTCTTTTGACATGGCAGGGACATCCTTGAGCTTATATTCCATGCCAAGCTTGTCATATTTGACTTTTCCCATCGTATGGTAGGGAAGTACGTCTAGCGCTTTTAAGTTGCTCAGACCGCCGATAAAATACCCGAGATCAAACAGATATTTCGGGTCATCGGTAATACCCGGAACAACAACATGGCGGATCCACATGTCTACATGGTGATCGGAAAGGTACTGCGCATAGGCAAGGATTCCGTCGTTGGGCTGGGAAGTCAGTTCCTTATGCTTTTCCGGATCGATATGCTTAATATCAAGCATGACAAGATCGGTCAAAGGTACAAGCTGATCCATCTTTTCGATAAAAGCGGCGTTATCAGGCTTAAATGCAATACCTGACGAATCAAGGCAGGTGTGGATGTTTCTTTTTTTGCATTCTGTAAAGAGTTCGATCAGAAAATCCGGCTGCATGAGCGGTTCGCCGCCTGTCACGGTAATGCCGCCCTTTGTGTAAAAACTTTTATTGCGCTCATATTGTTCGAGAATTTCGGACACTTCCATGATGGTGCCGCCTGTCATTGCCCAGGTATCGGGATTGTGACAGTATGCGCAGCGCATGGGACAGCCCTGTACGAATACAACGAATCGTGTGCCCGGACCGTCAACGGTTCCGAAGGATTCCAGTGAATGGATTCTTCCGCTCATAGTAAGTTCCTTTCTGATAAAAAAGCTGATAAAAATTCTGATTGAAAATCCGGAGAATCGAATGTCTGCTTATGTTATGCAGATGATGGTAAAGTGATATTCCCCGAAAATTTGTCAAAACCCGAGGAGAGCATCCCCGGGTCCTGATCGTAACGGTATTAAATATTGTGACTAAAGAAAAAATCTAAAAGGTTGATTCCAAAAGGAAAAACCTTTGATGGATTCTAAAAGAATCCGCTTTAGCGGAACTCTTTTTAGACCGCCTCGTGGAAAGTACGGGAAATAACGTCAGCCTGCTGTTCCGGTGTCAGTTTGATGAAGTTTACTGCATAACCAGAAACGCGGATCGTAAGCTGCGGATAATTCTCGGGATGCTTCTGTGCATCAAGAAGCGTGTCTCTGTTTAAGACATTGACATTTAAGTGATGTCCGCCCTTGGTTGCATAGCCGTCCAGTAAGTTTACTAAGTTGTCTACCTGTGCATTATTCTCTGCCATGATAATGTCCTCCTTTAATCAAAATTTTCAGCGATCCATGCCTTCCTGCATAGTCGGGATACTGCATGCGAATGCGTTCTTGGAACAGTCAACGCAGCCCATGGTCTCGACGTTTTTGGCTTCACTGCTTGTTTCGTCTACATCGACATTCACATGCCCGACGCCGTTTTTCATTCCGGCGTCGAGCTGTGCAATTAAATTATCGATCATTTGAGCTTCATCCATAACATGATCCCTCACTCAATCAAGATTATTTGTTCAAGTCAAGTTCAATGTCGCCCGCAAATACCTGATCCTCTTTTCCGAGAGCGCCCGGAATGATCGTGAAGGTATTGGAAATACCATCCTGAGCATCATTGAACGGAAGCTTGGATACGGAAGAAAGGGAAGCGACTGCACCGTGTGTATCGCGTCCGTGCATCGGGTTGGCACCCGGAGCAAACGGCTGGCCTTTCCTGCGTCCGTCCGGCGTATTACCGGTTGCCTTACCGTAGGTTACATTGGACGTAATGGTAAGGATGGAGGTCGTAGGAATACCATTTCTGTAGGTGTGGTGTCTTCTGACAGCCGTCATGAACGTATGAACAGCCCACTGTGCGATTTCGTCTACACGGTCGTCGTCATTGCCGTATTTCGGGAACTCGCCGGTCGTCTTAAAGTCAACGATGATGCCATCCTCGTCGCGGATCGGCTCAACCTTTGCATACTTGATTGCGGAAAGGGAGTCTGCTACGATGGAAAGACCTGCAACACCCGTTGCAAAGTAACGCTTTACGTCTCTGTCATGAAGAGCCATTTCTGCTCTCTCATAGCAGTACTTGTCATGCATATAGTGGATGATGTTCAGCGTGTTGACATAAACGTCAGCCTGCCACTCCATCATATCGACGAACTTGCTCACAACATCATCATAATCAAGAACATCGCCGGTTACAGGGCGGTACTTCGGACCAACCTGTTTCTTGGTCACTTCATCGACACCGCCGTTTAATGCGTAAAGCAGACATTTTGCAAGGTTCGCACGTGCGCCGAAGAACTGCATTTCCTTACCGATGACCATGGAGGATACGCAGCATGCGATACCGTAATCATCACCGTGAACGACTCTCATCAGATCATCGTTCTCGTACTGGATGGAGGATGTCTTAATGGACATCTTTGCGCAGTACTTCTTCCAGCTTTCCGGAAGTCTTGTGGACCAAAGAACCGTCAGGTTCGGCTCGGGAGAGGGTCCTAAGTTCTCCAGCGTATGCAGATAACGGAAGCTCATCTTGGTTACCATATGGCGTCCGTCAATGCCGACACCGCCGAGAGATTCGGTTACCCATACCGGGTCGCCTGCGAAGATCTGATTGTATTCCGGTGTACGGGCAAACTTTACGCAGCGCAGCTTCATGATGAAGTGGTCAACGAACTCCTGAATCTGCTCCTCGGTAAATGTGCCGTTTGCAAGGTCTCTCTGCGCATAGCAGTCAAGGAAGGTGGACGTACGTCCAAGGGACATTGCAGCACCGTTCTGCTCTTTTACGGAGCAGAGATAACCGAAGTAAGTCCACTGGATCGCTTCCTGTACGTTCGCAGCCGGCTTGGAAATGTCGCAGCCGTAAGAAGCAGCCATCTCCTTCATCATCTTTAATGCTACCATCTGCTCGGAGATCTCTTCACGAAGGCGGATGATGTCGTCAGTCATCACGCGGCCGGTGGAATCCTTCTGAGCCTGCTTATCCTCAAGAAGTCTGTCGATACCGTAAAGAGCGACACGCCTGTAATCGCCGATGATACGTCCGCGTCCGTAAGCATCCGGAAGACCCGTGATGATGTGAGCGGAACGGCATGCTCTCATCTCTGCATTGTATGCATCGAAGCAGCCTGCATTGTGTGTCTTTCTGTGTGTGGAGAAGAACTCGGAGATCTCAGGATCAACTTCATATCCGTTATCGGAACAAGCCTTTTCTGCCATACGGATACCGCCGTACGGCTGTAAGGAACGCTTGAACGGTTTGTCAGTCTGGAAACCGACGATCGTCTCCTTGTTCTTATCAAGATAGCCCGGACCGTGGGAAGTGATCGTGGATACGACCTTGGTATCCATGTCAAGGACGCCGCCTGCCGCGCGCTCCTTATCCTGAAGATCACGAACCATTGCCCATAAGTCGTTGGTGTTCTGCGTAGGTCCTGCAAGGAAGGACTCGTCCCCGTCATACGGCGTGTAGTTTCTCTGGATGAAATCACGCACGTTGATCTCTTTGTCCCATTTGCCGCCTACAAAATCGTTCCATTCTGGTCTCATTTGAAATGCCTCCTATAAAATTTTTTATACGGTTAAAAACCGTTAGTTGCGCATAAAAATATGCTTTCGATACACCATAATTATAGGTTAGATTTCATAGGAGAGTCAAGAGAAGCAATGTACTTTTTCGAGTACATGAATAAAAAATTATTGGAAAAAATTGTGAAAATTGTGCAAGTTGTGATAAGATGGAAATGCTACAACAGGTACATGAAAAAAGGAGGCATAGATATGGCACAATTTACGAAGGACATGACGATCGGCGAAATGCTCCAGATGAATCCGGCAGTCGCTCCGGTTCTGATGGAAGCCGGTATGCATTGCTTAGGCTGCCCGTCTGCGCAGGGCGAATCTCTGGAGGAAGCAGCGATGGTCCACGGCATTGACGTGGATGATCTGATGGGAAAGCTTGCTGAATTATAGAAGAAGTATTGCGTGACGCAGACGCGGCCGGAAAACCGAAAAACAGGTTTTCAGACGGGAAGAAGTATGGAACAGATTTTATGGCAGATAAAAAGAAAGCGTTTCCTTGAATCAAAAGGAAATGCTTTCTTTTTGAAAAAACGACAACGAAGCTAAAACGCCTGCGCGATTGCCTCGACTGCATGAGAAGGTATGATCGCTTCGAAATGTTCCTCCAAAAATGCAGAAGCCGAATTTGTCAGTCTTTCGCCCTTGCCATATTCCGAGAGCGTGTTACACAGACGGTTGAACTCGGCAGGAGAGGTTTTCCCCTTCGAGACAACAAGGGTATATTGCCCGTTCATTGTATTCTTATATAAAGCCGTGTCGGTGGTAATACCGCCGGTAAGCATACGTGATACCCTGATCAGATGATCCAGCGCGGAGAAACTGTATAATATGGAGATATCTGCGTCAATTTCGTTTGAAACGGTATCCGTTGCCGTCTGTGTGTTACCGTTTCCCTTGTCGGGAAGGGCGCCGGCAGCACTCTGCATCCTGCGGAAAAGATCTAAAACGTCCAGCGCGGTCTCGGAAAGAAAAGCCCCCGTGCTGTTGATGACATCCATATCTGTTTCTTCTCCGTCGTCATCATCATGAATGGACGGTGCAAAATTGGAAAAACGCGTGTCCAGTTCTTCAGGATCTTCCACTTTGGTGATGACCAATACGAGGCAACCGGAATTTAAGGGGATCGCCTCGATCATCAGAGGGATGTCCTCTGCCTCAAACCCAAACTGTACGGAAGCCTGCTGCATCATGTCCCGAAATAGTTTTTTGGTCTTATCGGAACCGTATACCAGTTCGCTGATCTTGATCTGCCGGTCAGCAAGATCATCACTTGTCAAAGTACAGCGGATTTGGTAGTCATTTACTTTTTCGATTTTCATTTCATATCACATCCTATCTATCCGTCAAAACCATGCGATCATGCAATTTATCAGTAAAAGTATCTTATACTGATTAGTTTATTAAGTCAATAGCATGGCGTGACAGTTTATATTTTTTTTATCCGTTGCGACAGACGCCGTAAAAAGCATGTTTTCTTAAGATATTAGGAAAAATAAACAATATGAGGACTTCCTGAGTTATTTTTTACAAAAATTTTTGTGAAAATTTGTCAAAAAATCAGCTTGCCAAAGCTATTATACAGGGATACAATAAAAAAACAAAGATGCCTCGGATAATCCGTATCGGAGAGGAGGCAGACGTTTTTCATTGTCACATTCGTGACATACGTTCAAAATTATCTTCTTCCCATCATTTCATAGTTTGTTCCGGTAAACTGTGTACGGAGTCATTTTCATCCAATTTTCAAAGACGGATCGTATACTATGTTAGTATGGGATTGTCTTACAGGCTTATGTGTCTGTTCGTAAAATAATTTTTTCCAATGAACGAAGAAAGAAACAATATTCACGGTATAATTCAAATTTTTTGCTTAGCAATATTTTCCATATGATACCGTCCGGCATCTTTGCAAGTCTGTTTCATGGCAGTCAGTGTGGTACTGTGCTTACCTATCACGGAATCCTTTTGGACGCTTGCTTTCCCAAAATGGCAGATATAAGGAACATCAGTCAAAATACAGGAAAGGAGATGCATATGATAACACGTATCGTTTGGGAAAGCAGCATCAGACGCACGGAAACACACGGATATCAGGATGCGAAGCTTCAATAAAATCTATGATTTTATTTGAAAAGTCAATCTATGTCAAATTTGGTAATGACGGCTGTGCAATAGTCTGTTATAATATAAGGGCGTTTGGAGGGAACAGGAATGAAGAAAAAGATAATTCCGGTGCTTGTCGCAATCGCCCTTATTTGTGTGGTCGTGCTAGTGACAGTGATACCTAAAATATTGGACCGTTATTCTTACTCAAAGGAGAGGGCCGACCTGACTGAATATTTTGAGTGTGAGGGCGACGAGGCAAGGATCATGCATCAGGATCAATTGCTTGCGGACCGGGCGCTTGTACGTGACGGAGCCGTTTATTTTCAATATGATACGGTAGCGGCATATATGGAAGACCGGTTTTACTATAATGAGACGGAGCGTGCGCTGAAATATACGCTGCCCGACTGCGTAGAGACGGTTTTTCTGGATACGGCCGTGATCATAAAGACAGTGCCTGACCTGACGGGGCAGGGAACGACAGAGTCGGAGACACTCAATCATACCGCAGCGTTCGAGGAGGAAGGAACGCTGTATCTCTGGGCGTATTATGTACAGCGCTACTGTGACATGAACTATGCGCTTTACGGCGGCGACGGGGAACCGTACCGCGTACAGATATTTACAGAAGAAGATACGGTAAATACCGCTACGATCAAAAAAGCGACTGCTGTCAGACGGCTTGGCGGGATCAAGAGCCCGATCCTTACCGATGTCGCGGCTGGAGACGAGGTCGTTGTACTCAACCGCATGGAGACATGGGCGGAAGTCAAAACAAAAGACTGCGTGACTGGATATATAGAAGTGAAATATCTGGAAAACGAGCAGGAAATCCGCCGGACGACCGGCAGGGAATATACGGAGCCTGTTTATCCGCGTATTCAGAGGGATCACAAGATCGTGATGGCGTGGCACCCCGTGATGAGCGCGGATGCAAACAGTACGCTTGACGGCGTGACGGCAAATACGGGAGGTCTGAATGTCATTTCACCGACATGGTTTTATGTAGCGGGCGGCGCGGACGGCGTATCGATCAATAATATTTCCGACGCCTCTTATGTGGCGCGCGCGCATGGAAAGGGATATGAAGTATGGGCGCTTGCCGAGGATATGACCCTGTCCCCCGATCTTTACGGAATCTTATCAAGCAGCACGCTGCGGGAAGCGCTGGAGATACAGCTTGTATCAGCCGCGCTGAACGCAGGCGTGGATGGCATCAATATTGACTTTGAGCATGTCTCCAAAGACTGCGGCGTTCACTTTGCACAGTTTCTGAGAGAGCTGTCCATCCTGACTCATAAGAATAATCTGGTGCTTTCCGTGGATAATTATGTGCCGGAAGGCGGCAGGGGGCAGTATCATCTGGAAGAGCAGGGAATCGTGGTCGATTATGTCGTGCTCATGGGATATGACGAGCATTGGGCAGGCTGCAGCGAGGCGGGATCGGTTGCGTCCATCGGCTTTGTGGAGCGCGGGATCAGGGATACGATCGAGATCGGTGTTCCTGCGGACAGGATCATTAACGGCGTGCCGTTTTTTACACGCATCTGGTCAACGAACGGCGGCGAGGTAACAAGCAGTGCGGTAGGCATGCAGGCGGCGAAGGACTGGGTAAATAATTACGGTGTAGAGCTGATGTGGGATGAGATCACCTGTCAGAATTACGGCGAGCTGTCGAGCGGCGGAGCACTTTATCAAGTGTGGATGGAGGATCAGGAATCACTGCAGGTCAAGCTGAATGTGATGAATACCTATGAAATTGCCGGTTTATCTGCGTGGAGGCTTGGTTATGAGACAGCGGATATCTGGGCGATCATCGCGGCGTATGGCAATTCATAAAATATCGTTTGTCCAAAAGCTATAAACTTCTCAATACAATAAAATTTCAAAAGCACAGTCCGGTATCGGCTGCTGCTGCCTAAAAACCCAAATCCGGTTATTGGATTTGGGTTTTATTCATATAATCTGTTATGAAAGAATGTGCGGGAGGCGGAGCATGACAGAGAAAAATAAAGACACCCGGAGCGGGAAAGTGATGTCCTGCACAAGCCGGCCGGGCGGTGGGCGCCATAAACGGGTCGGACAGATACGCGCGGACGTTGTATCTGTTATCATGGGAATCATGCTTTTGGCAGCGGCGGCGGTCGTATCGGTGTTTGAAAAAAAACAGGATACGGGGTCGGTGCAGACGGCGGGAGCTGCGGATGCTTCTGGCATGGTGATCGTGATCGATGCCGGACATGGGGGAAGGGACAGCGGAAAAATTTCAGTGGATAATGTTACTTATGAGAAAGATATTAATCTTGCGATCGCCTACAAGCTGAAAAGTTATTTGGAGGCTGAGGGTATTACCGTGATTATGACACGCGAAACGGATGACGGGCTGTATGTGGAAAGCGACAGCAATAAAAAAGCGGCGGACTTACGCCGCCGGATAGAGGTCATTGAACGTGCTGCGCCCGTTCTTGTCATCAGCATTCATCAAAACAGTTATCATGAATCTTATGTGCGCGGAGCACAGACATTTTATTATACTTCAAGTATGGAAGGCAAGGCGCTTGCCGAGATCATACAGGAGCAGCTTTGTCTTTCTCTCGATCCGGAAAACGAACGGAAAGCGAAAGCAAACGATAGTTATTATTTGCTGAAAAAGACATCCGTTCCTATTGTTATTGTAGAATGCGGATTTTTGTCGAATCCGGAGGAGGCGGCACTGCTGACAAACGGAGATTATCAGGATCGTGTGGCGTTTCAAATCCATCTCGGCGTTATGCAGTACTTAAACCAAAACAAAAAGAAGCTGTCATGATTCAGGCATTGCTATCACAGTAATATGTGAAATATTTTTCGCGAAGAGATTGATAAGAGCCTCTGGGGGGATAGATCGTCTTGCCGTTATCCATCTGTAGTTCCTGACGGCTCAGACTTTCCACATGTTCTAAATTGACAATATAGGCTATGCCGACTCTTATAAATTCGGAGTAGAGGGAAAGCATATCATAAAGTTCTGTCATCGTGATGTTCAGGATGCAGGATGAGCCGTCTGGGAAATAAAGACATTGCTTTTTTCCCTGCGCTTCACAGAACACGATATGGCTGACCAGTACACGGCGTATCTTTCCGTCGATACGCAGGAGTATATATTTTTTCCGCAGTTCCTCTGTTTCACCCAAAAAACGGTCCAATATCGGGAACAGCGTATTTTCTGACAATGGTTTGACTAGATATTGCGCGGCTTCCACACGAAATGCGTCCAGCGCGTGTTCCTTCGACGTAGTCAGGAAAACAATGCGGCTTTTGGTTCCCATTTCGCGGAGCGCGTATGCCGCGTCGATTCCTGTTTTATGAGGCATATAAATATCCAGAATGATCAGATCCGGCACGTATTGTTTTTCGCGGATCGCTTCGATCAGCGCCAGTGCTGTATCAAAACGTTCTATTTTAACAGAGACATCCGGATGTTCCTTTTCATAGCTGTGAAGAATTTGTTCTGTTTTATCCAATTCTGTCGATTCATCATCACAAAGTGCAATCAGGTACATGAGGTCATCCCTTTCATAAAATGAATGTCACGCAATTATGAAACGCCCCGATAAAGCACCTGGTACGTTTTCAGGGGTATTTTGCAAATTCCCGGATTAATGAATGGATTCTTGCGGAATATTCATGATCAGCCGAAATAGAAATACACCATTATCATTTTGGAAGTCATATTCTCCGTCATATTTTTCCGATGTTTTAATAATGCTTAATACGCCTATACCACCGGTAGATTCCGGTTTGGGCTGGTGGTTTTTGATCTCGGCGTCCGGACGGCAGGTATTGCTGCAGCTGATGACCAGCTTATTGTTTTTGCGCCGGATCATCAGGTGTATGCGGCATTCTCTATTAGAGTTTTGCTTTTTTGCCTCAATACATCCGTAAATAGCGTTTTCATAAGCATTCGCCAGAATTGTTACGAGATCAATGTTGGGGATCGGCAGGTTTTCTTCAAGCTCGACATCCAGCATGACTTGAATCTGATTCGTTTTGGCATGATTAGTATATGCGACAAGGAGATTGTTGATCGCGGTGTTCGGGCAGACTGCCTGCGTTAAAGGATATTCCGTCTCTTTGCTGTATTCTTTCAGATATACAAGCAATTCCGTAATCTGCCCCCTGCGTGCATACTCGGCAATGACGGCATTATGGTGTCTTGCATCATGCCGGATGCGCCGCCCGGACTCTGCAGCATTTTCCAGAATCTCCAGATTCCGTTCAAGAAGGCGCTGATTCATCTGCATTAACTGATTTTCTTTCTGATAGGCTTTTTCCTGGCCGATATGAAAGTAAAGGCGGAATACCAGAAGCTGCAGTGCTCCGGTCAGAAAGAGGTTCATAAAAATCTGAAAGAGTCGGTAAGGGGTAACCTGATCCAGACTGTTTGGATTCATTATGTATCCAATGCCAAACAGAAGACTCAGGATCATAACGGTGATACTGAAGCGGTCTACTTCGTGTTCTACATAATAGGAAAAGCCGCGGATGGAGGATTTGATCTTTTTTTCGATAAAAAGGGTCATGACCATAATAAGGACGACCCGCATAATAATATCCACCCATACGTTTCCGTGAAAGAAGATGACGGAGATCTCAATAGCGCTGATCAGAAATACTGCTAACAGGTAAAACGTGAGAACCAGCTTATAAATGCGCAGATAGACCGGGTCCACACTCATGAAAAGAGAAAAAACGGCGAAACAAAGATACATCGTGAGTGCTGACATTTTGGCGCAACTTTCCCAGTGAAGTACATACCAGAAGCCTGCCGCCGCGAGAAGAACGATAGTAAAGCAGATATAGCAAAAGATGGTCTTTTTACGGTGATAGCGCGGCTCGCTCATAAGAAAAAATAAGATCACGACTCCGGTAATACTGATCACCCATCTGATCAATGCGATGAAAATGGAACCTCCCAGCATAATATTCTCACCTCCGACTTATTGTCAGAAAAAGTATAAATGTCAAAGGGGGTCGAAAAAAGCGGTTCGGCATCATTCGCACTTTTTTGGGCATCCTTTGTTGCGATGGATCTGTCTGGCTGAATTGTGCGAACAAAGTATTGCCTGAAATTTACATGCAAAATCAATGTGTATTAATCCTCATTCGTATCCACACAGGGGAGTGAAAAGGTAAATTCGCTTCCGGCGCCCTCGGTGCTGATGACGTTGATATGTTCACCGTGGGCACGGATGATCTCTTTCGTGATGGAAAGACCGAGTCCGGTGCCTTTTTTATCTTTTCCGCGGGACAGATCTGTTTTATAAAAGCGGTCCCAAATGAATTTCAGGCTTTCCTTTGGAATACCAATCCCATTGTCCTTAACGGAAATAAAAATCTTATTGTGTTTCTGTGTGGTTTCGATCTTGATGACTGAGTCATGGTGTGAAAATTTGATCGCGTTATCCAACAGATTATACAGTACTTGTTGGATCTTGCCCATATCTGCCGTGACGATCATTTCATTCCCGGTGAGAACCAGTTCCATGCTGATCTGACGGTCGCGGCAGGTGCCTTCAAACGTTGCAACCGTGTTCTTAATGATACGGTTGATATCGAAATTGCTTTTTTCCAATACCATGCCTTCCGTATTCAGATTGTTCAGGGTCAGCAGACTGTTTGTCAGCTTTGTCAGGCGCTCCGTCTCGTTCAAAACGATCTGCAGATATTTCTCATGCAGTTCAGGGGGGATCGTGCCGTCGAGCATTGCCTGCAGATAGCCGCTGATGGAGGTCAGCGGGGAACGGAAATCATGAGAAATGTTGGCAACAAGTTTTTTTTGGTTTTCGCCGCCCTGCGCAAGTGCTTCCGCCATGTAGGAGAGCGACGCGGCGAGATAACCGATCTCATCCTCGCTGTCAACGGTAAGCTGATAGCGGAAGTTACCGCTTGCGTACTGCTCGGTCGCGTGTGTGATCTTGCGCAGCGGAATATAAACGATTTCTGTGAAAAAAATAAGAATGATCAGTGAAAGCAGAAACAGGATCATCAATAGCAGATAGGAGATATTCAGAAGACTGTTGCTCTCTGACTCGATCGCACTCATAGGAGAAAGAATGACAACATAGCCCTTTACTTTATAATCGGAGGTAATGGGCGCAAAAACGCTTAACATCTTCTCATCGAACATATCAAAGAAGGTACCCACCGTATAGTAAGTGCTGCCGGTCACGGTTGGGTCGAATGACTCTACGACGATCTGATTATCGACATCGATCGGATTTCGGGAGTCCACGAGAATCCTGCCTGACGGGTTCATGATCCAGATCGTGGAGGAAAGATAAATATCAAGTGCATCGAGTTGATTTTTGGCTGTTTCCAATGATATGCGGTTATCATAAAGCTCGGATGCATAGGTGCCTGCGATCATGACTGCCTCCTGATAAAGTGCTTCGGCCTTTTCTTTTTTCAGGTGATCCAGTGTCATGCCGGAGACAAAATTAGCTACAACAAAAAAGCCAAAAAAAGCAAAGATCAGATAGGCAAGGAGAAATTTCCAATACAGTGTACGTTTCATGAGTCGTTATCCCTCAAATCCGATTTCAGTGACAGCAATGCGATATGCATCGAAACCCAGCATCGAAGACCAATTTCAGCGCAGTTCAAATTTATAACCGATGCTCCAAATAGTGGCAATGCGCCAGTGCGGATTATCCTTGATCTTTTCACGCAGGCGCTTGATATGGACGTCCACTGTCCTCGTGTCGCCGATATATTCATAACCCCAGATCTGGTCTAAGAGCTGTTCCCTTGTGAAAACATGGTTCGGGGAAGCGGCAAGAAAATATAAAAGCTCAAGCTCCTTCGGCGGCATATCAACGCGATGCCCGTTGTAAATGACGGAGTAGTTCGTCCTGTTGATGACAAGATCGGGGTATTCGACTTTATCCACGTCCTTTTCTGCCGCGGCGTTCTGTGCGGGCGTATAGCGGCGGAGCACTGCCTTGACGCGTGCGACAAGCTCTTTGGTGTCAAAGGGCTTTTCCATATAGTCATCCGCGCCGAGTTCTAAGCCAAGTACCTTATCAAAAATCTCACCTTTTGCGGAGAGCATAATGATCGGCGTCTGGGAATGCGCGCGGATCTCCCGGCATACCTGATAGCCGTCGATACCGGGGAGCATTAAATCGAGCAGGATCAGATTCGGCTTAAAGGAGGTAAAGCACGTGAGGGCAGATTCCCCGTCATTTACGATCTGCGTTTCAAAACATTCCTTCGTCAGATAGAGTGAGATCAGCTCCGCAATATTATGGTCGTCATCGACGATCAGGATTTTTTGTTTGTTAACCATGTCGCATCCTCCCTTTAATGAAACGTCGCGATCGTAACGCCGGAGTCGCCTTCTCCGAATTCACCCAAACGGTAGGAATCAATATATTTAAGCCGCTTTAAGTGCTGATGGATCGCATTTCTGAGAGCACCCGTTCCCTTGCCGTGTACGATACGCACGCTCGGTACATGTGAGAGATAGGCGTCGTCCAAGTATTTATCCAGTTCCGCGATCGCTTCGTCTACAGTCTTGCCAAGCAGATTGATCTCTGTCGAGATATGCATGGATTTACTCAAACCGGAACTGCTGCTTTTCCCTGTTTTTTTTGTGGAGGTAAGCCGCGTTGCATCATCTGAGTCCTGTAAAAGAACAAGGTCCTTCACGTTTGTTTTTGTGCGCATGATGCCGCACATGACAAAGAGGTTTCCCGAGGCGTCAGGCAGTGTGCTGACCGTTCCTTTTAATCCCATGGACACGATTTTTACACTGTCGCCCGGCTTTAAGTCAGCAGCCCGCACTTTGGCATGATGTTCCTGTTTTGCGGAAGGGATCGAAAGTTTTGAGTTCTTTTCGCTGATCCTGCTGTTTAATTTCTGACGGGAATCCTCCAGCCCGCGTATATCGGCGGAGGAGGAGTCAAGCCGCTGAAATCTGCGGATCGCTTCGTCCGCCGCAGCTTTTGCTTCTAACAGGATTTCGCGTGCTTCTTCATTTGCCTCCCGCAGAATTTTGTCGCGGGAAGTATCAAGCTTTTCCTGCTTTGACTGCAGCTGGTCTTTTAGGGATTGCGTTTCCCGCTTATATTTATCGATTTCGAGCTGCTGCCGTTCCATTTCAATGCGGCGCTTTTCCAGACCGGCGATCACGTCCTCAAAGCTTTCTGCATCTTTGCTGATATGGGTTTTGGCAGACTCGATGATCTCGTCCGAAAGCCCGAGACGTTTCGAAATCGCAAACGCGTTGCTTTTTCCGGGAATACCGATCAAAAGCTTATAAGTCGGGCGCAGCGATTTGACGTCAAATTCGCAGCAGGCATTCTCCACATAGTCTGTTGAGAGTGCAAATATTTTTAACTCACTATAATGTGTGGTAGCCATGGAACGGATACCGCGGTCATGCAGATAAGTGAGAATCGCAATTGCGAGGGCTGCGCCTTCGGTCGGGTCAGTACCTGCGCCAAGCTCATCGAACAGACAGAGCGAGCCGGCGTCCGCATGCTTTAAGATCGTTACAATATTCGTCATATGGGCGGAGAAGGTCGACAGACTCTGCTCAATGCTCTGTTCGTCGCCAATATCGGCAAATACATCTTTGAAAATGCCGAGACGGGAGCGGTCCGCGGCGGGAATGTGAAGCCCTGCCTGCCCCATCAAGGTCAAGAGTCCGACCGTTTTCAGCGAAACTGTTTTGCCGCCCGTGTTTGGTCCCGTGACGATCAGCAGGTCAAAATCTTCTCCGAGCCGGATATCGATCGGGACGACCTGTTTGCGGTCGAGCAGCGGGTGCCGGCCTTTACGGATATCAATGACGCGCTCGTCGTTAAAGACCGGCATGGTTGCGTTCATATCCATGGCAAGTGCGGCTTTTGCAAAGATAAAATCCAGTTTTGTCAGCAGTTTTGCGTTATTTTGGATTTCCGCGGTGTGCCCTGCCGCGCGTGCGGAAAGATCCGCCAGAATGGAGGCGATCTCCTCCTGTTCCTCAATTTCCAGCTGGCGGATTTTATTGTTATACTCGACAATGGCAGCAGGTTCGATAAACAGCGTAGAACCGGTGGAGGACTGGTCGTGAACGATTCCTGCGACCTGACCTTTATATTCCGCTTTGACCGGAATGCAGTAGCGGTTATCACGCATGGTGACCACGGCGTCCTGTAAGTAGGGACGCAGCGATGAATTGACATATCCCGCCAGTTTATCGTGTATTTTATCGTTGATGGAAAGAATATTCCTGCGTATGGAAGAGAGCTTCGCGGAAGCGTCGTCGGCAATCTCCTCGGCAGATATGATGCAGCGGCGGATTTCCCTGTTTAAGTCAGGCAGCAGGACGAGCTGCTCAAAATACGGCGTCAGACAGTCGGTAATACTGTCCTTTGCATTGGGGTCACCGTAGGCGTGGACGCGCTGCGCGCATTCCAAAAGATCGGCGATCCGTATCAGGTCGGCTGCCGACAGCGCGCGCCCGATCTCAAGGGCGCGGCACACCGGACGGATCTCTGAACATCCTGCAAACGTAAGTCGATCTTGACGAAATAGCCTTGTCAGGGCCGCGGAGGTATCTTCCTGTGATTTGGTGATCTCTGCAAGGTCAGCGCTCGGATGAAGCTTCCGGCAAAGCTGTTTGGCGGGTTCGCTGTCCGCCTTTGCCTCGAGCATGCCAATGATTTTATGAAATTCCAATATTTGATATACTTTTTCATTCATGAACCCATCATAGCATAAACGGTGCTTCTTTACAAGAAAACGGCAATCGGATATACTGAATAGAAAAGAACGCAGGCGGGGTGCGGTATGCAGGAGAAAAATCAGGAGACAGACAAAGCGATAGAGGAAAAGAATGAGGACTCCTTTGAATTTGTTAAGGAAAAGATCAAGGAACGTCCGATCAATAAAAGAAAATTGCTGCGCAGAACGATCATTACCGCAGTTATGGCGCTTGTATTTGGTCTGATCGCATGCATCACTTTTTTTGCCCTGGAACCGATCATTTCAAACTGGCTTTATCCGGAGAAGGAGCCGGAGATCGTGACGTTTCCGGAGGAGCAGGAGGAGACGATGCCGGGAGATATGGCGCAGACCGATCATGATCTGCCGGGGGCAGAACCGGACATAGAGCCGACACCCGTTCCTCCGCAGAAAGTCACGGTATATGAGCGGGTGGAAATGACGGCGCAGGATTACAGCAAGCTGTATTCTGAGCTGGCGGCGATCGCTGCAGGCATGCAGGAAAGCATGGTGACAGTCAGTGGTGTGACCGCAGATACGGACTGGTTTGACGAGGTATATGAAAACAAGGCGCAGAGCTCCGGGCTGATCATTGCCGATAACGGGATCGATCTTTTGATTCTTGCGACGGAAGGTAAAATCCGTGATTATGAGCAGGTAATGATCACATTTCATGACGGTACAGTGGCGGAGGCTGTTGAAAAGCAGGCAGATCCAAGTACGGGGCTCTGCATTTTAGCGGTCAGGCTTTCTGACCTTACGGCGGAGACGCGCAGCAGTGCCACGCCGGCAGTGCTTGGATCATCCAACTCTATGACGCTGCTCGGCACTCCGGTGATTGCGGTCGGTTCACCGACGGGAAGTACTGGTTCTGTATGCTATGGAATGATCACGTCGAACTCATCGTATGTGAATCTGGTTGATGCGAATTACCGTTTACTGACAACGGATATTTACGGGAACGCGGGAGCCACGGGTGTGCTGATCAATCTCTCGGGGCAGGTAGTCGGGATCATTGATAATACTTATAATGCTTCAGATATGAAGAATCAGATTTCCGCTATTGGAATTACGGAGCTGAAGCAGATGATCGAAGCGCTGTCAAATGAGAAAGTGCGGGCAAGTATTGGTATTCACGGGGTGGATGTTACGGCGGCACTCAGTGAATCCCTGCAGATGCCAAGGGGTGTGTGCGTGCAAAGCTTTGAAATGGGTTCGCCTGCCATGATCTGCGGGATTCAGGGTAATGATATCATTACGGGAATCGGCGTAAATGTGGTCAACAGCATGAGTGATCTGACAAGGGCACTTTATCAATATACGCCGGGTGAGGTCGTTACGGTCACCCTGCAGCGCAAAGCGCAGGATGAGTACCGTACAATGGAAGTAGAGGTCATGCTGAGCGAGTTGAAATGAGGAGAGGAACGACTGAATAAGGTGTGTGGATTGTGCAAATATACAATTCAACGCAGGCACGCTCTCGCTGCCCTCTGCCGGTAACGGTACGTAACATGCCAGAATACGGCATGTAAGTACCGTACCGCCAAAGGAATCTCAAAGAAATTCCTTATGGAGCACCTGCTTATGGATTTGTATATTTGCACAATGATGTACGATATCAAAGTCGTTTCGTAATAGTCTATCTAACAGACGGGTGAAAAGAAAAGGAGCAGAACGGAAATGAAATATTTAGCGGAATATAAGGATGGGGACAGGGTTCTTGATATCTATCTGTGTAAGCATAAGACCTCTGCGGTCACAAAAAACGGAAAGCCATATGAAACAGTGATCCTGCAGGATAAGACGGGAACGCTGGAAGGAAAGATCTGGGAGCCGAACAGCGCGGGGATCGCGGAATTTGACGCGCTCGATTACATAGAGGTATATGGCGAGGTGACAAGTTTTAACGGGGCGCTGCAAATCAGCATCAAACGGGTGCGCCGCTGCGGTCAGGATGAGTGCAATCCGGCGGATTACCTTCCTGCGAGCAAAAAAGATAACGATGAGATGTACCGGCAGCTCATGGAACTTGTGGACGGTATCGGGTATGAACCGTTAAAAAAGCTGCTGCGCTGCTTTTTCGTGGAGGATGAGACGTTTGCGGCAGCGTTTCGGCGATCATCGGCGGCAAAGACCGTACATCATGGCTTTGTCGGCGGTCTGTTGGAGCATACGCTGAGCGTGACAAAGCTGTGCGATTATTATTGTGAAGCGTATCCGGTCTTAAACCGCGACTTGCTGCTTTCCGCGGCGATGCTGCATGACATCGGGAAGACGAGGGAGCTTTCTCTTTTTCCGGAAAATGATTATACGGATGAAGGACAGCTTTTGGGGCATATTGTGATCGGAGCCGAAATGATCGGTGAAAAGGCGCGGAAGATCGAGGGTTTTCCGGAGACAATGCTTAAGCAGCTTCAGCATTGTATTTTGGCGCATCATGGGGAATATGAGTTTGGCTCGCCGAAGAAACCGGCGATCATTGAGGCGGCGGCATTAAACTTTGCGGACAATACGGATGCAAAGCTTGAGACGTTTACGGAACTTCTGGAGGGAACGGACAAGAGCGGGTGGCTTGGGTTTAACCGGCTGTTAGACTCGAATGTCAGAAAGACGAGGGTGGACGGATAGGCATGTATCAAAAGAATGAACTGCTTACGGTTACGATCACGGATATCGGAAACGACGGCGAAGGAATCGGAAAGTGTGACGGGTATACGCTTTTTGTGAAGGACGCCGTCATGGGCGATGTTGTAAAAGCGCGCATCACAAAACCGAAAAAGAATTATGCATATGCGAGAGTGGAGGAGATCATTACATCTTCTCCTTTTCGCGTTATACCCCCGTGTCCGCTTTACCGCCAGTGCGGCGGATGTCAGCTTCAGCCGCTTTCCTATGAGCAACAGCTTCGTTATAAAGAGCGGAAGGTGCGCGGGAACCTGAAGCGTATCGGCGGGTTTGAGGAGGCGCTAATTGAAAGCGTGATGGAGCCGATCGTCGGAATGGACGAGCCGTACCGCTATCGCAATAAGGCGCAGTATCCTTTTGGAAAGACACGCGAGGGACAGCCTGTGACCGGATTTTATGCGGGACGGACGCATACGATCATTCCGGGGACGGAATGTCTGCTCGGTGTGTCGGAGAATCGTGAGATTTTGGAAGCCGTGCTTTCTTATATGAAGGAATGTCATGTTGAGGCTTATGATGAGACGGAGGGCAAGGGATTGATCCGCCATGTACTGATCCGAAAAGGATTTTCATCGGGAGAGCTGATGGTCTGCATTGTCATAAACGGCAGGGAGCTTCCGGCGGCGGATCGGTTCGTGGAACGGTTACGGTTAATTGAAAATATGACAAGTGTGTCGTATTGCGTCAATATGGAAAACACGAATGTCATTATGGGGACGGAGGTCGTGCTATTGTGGGGAGAGCCTGTGATCACGGACAGCATTCGTATTTATCGGGAAAACTTGTGCGAGCCGGACGGACGCGGGGTAACATTCTGTATTTCGCCGTTATCCTTTTATCAGGTGAACCCAAGGCAGACAGAAAAACTTTACAGTCTGGCGCTTGCGTATGCCGGGCTGACGGGGAAAGAGACCGTTTGGGATCTGTATTGTGGCATCGGGACGATCTCGCTGTTTCTTGCGGGGGATGCAAAGCAGGTGTACGGAGTGGAGGTCGTTCCGCAGGCGGTCGCGGATGCGAGGGAAAACGCGCGCAGAAACGGAATTAAAAACGCGGAGTTTTTTGTCGGAAAAGCGGAGGAAGTGCTGCCGGGGCTTTATGAGAACGGCGGAGCGGAGCGGATAGAGAACATGGAAAATGCGGATGATGGCAGGCAATGTGATGCGGATACAGACTGCGATGAGCGGCATGCTGTGGGAGATGCGGTAGACGATGGGCATCGTGCTGCGGGAACCGTGGGAAGTGATGGGCGGTATGCTGCGGGAGATACGGAAGACGGTGGACAGAATGATGCGGAGGATTTAGGAAGTGATGGGTGGCATGTTTCGAAGCAGGCATCCGGATATGCTAAGCGGCAGAGCGATATGCGTCACCCGGATGTGATCGTCGTGGATCCTCCGCGGAAAGGCTGCGATGAGGCATGTCTTCGGACAATGCTTGCGATGCAGCCGGCGCGCATCGTGTATGTGAGCTGTGATTCCGCCACGCTTGCACGTGATTTAAAGATTCTTACGGATGGCGGGTATGAGTTAAAGCGGGTAAGACCGGTGGATCAGTTCCCGCAGACGGTGCACGTGGAAGTCGCATGTTGTCTACAAAGGAAGGATTCGTAGAAGTCCTTGAGTTTACGCACTTTGCGAGGATTTTTAAGTTTAACCGAACACCTAAAATCGGAAAGAAAAAAGAGATTTCTCACGAGATTAAAGTGTCCGTAGTTATGGAACTCGTATGAGTGGACACAAAAATGTATCGTTCACAAACTCAATCATTACAGAAAAATCTTATCAACAACTGAATAATAGGTAAGTCGAAAGACCGCTTGTTTTCTATATTTTTGTGGTATGGAGCAGGCGGTCTTTTTTGATTTTAGAACTGCCAGCATTCATCAGACACCTTGATAATCAAATTAAAAAGTAGGAGGACAAACAGATGGAGCAGACAGACAAAAAGAGTATATGTGGGATTTTCGGCCACAATGTACAGACGGAAAATGTAAAGATCAGCGAACTGCATGATTTTCAGGGGCACCCGTTCAAGGTAGAGCATGATATGCACCTTTTTGAATTATCAAAGAGTATTGAGGATAAGGGAGTGCTTGTGCCCTTGATTGTAAGACCAAACCCAATTGGATCAGGGTATGAAATCATCGCAGGGCACAGAAGAAAAGCGGCCAGCGAATGGGCAGGCATAGATACGGTTCCTGTGATGATTGTGCAGATGGATGATGTAGAAGCGACAATCGCGATGGTGGACAGTAATTTACAGCGGGAGCATATCAAGCCCAGTGAGAAAGCTTATGCCTATAAAATGAAGCTGGAAGCCATGAAGCAGCAGGGAAAGAAGCTTACTGAGCCTATGTCCCAAGCTGGGACAAAGCTGTCAAAGGATGTTGGAGAAAACGGAAAACCCATACTTCGTTCGGATGAACTTTTGGCAAAACAGGTTGGGGAGAGCCGGAATCAGATTGCAAGGTATATCCGTCTGACAAATCTCATTCCCAAAATCCTTGATATGGTAGATGAAGGAAAAATAGCGTTTACCATAGCAGTGGAACTTTCTTATCTGAAGGAAGATGAACAGTATGAGCTTCATGCGGTGATGGATTTGGAGCAGTGTACACCGTCTCTTTCACAGGCAAACCGGATGAAGCGCCTGAGTCAGTCAGAGGGGATTGATATGGATAAAATGTATGATATTTTGGGAGAGGAAAAAGCAAATCAGAGAGAACAGATTAAAATTAGGGCAGATTCATTATCGCAATATTTTCCCGCAGATTTCACACCAAAGCAGAAAGTGGAACTGATAGAAAAATTGGTCAGGGATTGGCATGAAAAACAAACAGGTATTCATAATCGTTCAGCTAAAAGAGTGGAAAAATCACGATAGAAACAGATGATTGGAGGATAAAGTTATGGGTAGGCAGAAAGAAGAATTATCAATATTTGAACAAATGGGTGGCACTTACACAGAGAAAGACGGTATCTTATATCCCAATATCCGTATTGGCGAAGAAGAAACAGAAGCAATGCAGAATACCTTTTCAGGAAAATACGGAGATTTATGGAAAAAGTATCTGAAAGAAAACCAGCCGGAAAGATATTATCATTTGGTTCATTTAGGGCAGTTGAGACAAAAAGCGGCAGAAATCAATGAAGAAGCAAATGAATTGCTGGAAAGGATTATGCAACAGTATTTACAGAAGCATAAACCGGAGAATCCAGATTCTACAATGGAAATGTGGCAGCTTCGGGAACAGGCTAAGGCAATGGCAGAGGAAGTGGTTCTTCAAGATGTTGTCTACTGCTATCACTAAATCAAAACGAAAAGAGAGGGAAAAATTATGGCGAATATAAGAGAATATAACATGAATGGAACATTGATTTTAGGAATTGATCATGGATATGGGAATATCAAAACAGCACACAGGGTATTTCCAACAGCGCTGATCAAGAGTGAGAAAGCGCCAACTTTCAGTAAAGATTATTTGGAGTATGATGGATATT
>Ga0137307_100456_pt1 | contig 54967 bp, 46 predicted proteins | sample NAcewD2O_March_2_FD_97180 | JGI IMG/M metagenome (GOLD analysis project Ga0137307, IMG submission 97180) | Mouse cecal microbial communities from Vienna, Austria - N-Acetylglucosamine amended D2O_March | ecosystem: Host-associated > Mammals > Digestive system > Large intestine > Cecum | place... | reverse complement strand
GATTGCTGTCACACCACTTTCGGACAGACAGGCCGCTCTGCGTTCTCTGCTGAAAATCTTTTGAATATATTTTTTGTGCTAATGGCAATCATAAGCGACACAATACCCGAAAATAAAACAACAGCATATTCAAACCCTTTACAGATTTCAAACAGGACACCATAAAATGCATTGCCCAATGGCTGTGCGCACATGGAAACGGTAAGAATGACAGCAATTACCTTTCCAATTAAATTTTGCGGGGTTTCTGTTTGGATAAAGGACATCATCTGCACGGTAAAAATCGTTGAGCATACCATAATGGCAAAGCAGCATACGGTTATTACAATATAATTTATGATTGCAGATGAAAACAGTACCAATGAAACACTGATAGGAAACACGCATACCGCACAAGCGATTACGAGATTGCCCGATTTATAAATCGCCAGTCTGTTTGCAAAAATGCCTGCCCCGATACCCCCTGCCAGCCCACCTGCCGCCAATGCTCCCTCTGCAAAACCATATAGCCTGTTTGCTTGTGAAGCATCTAAATTTAATACTTCTGTTACCAGATATGGAAGTGCGACAATAATCATTGCGGCAAGGAACAAATTAATTCCGCAGATTACAAGAACGGCTTTTCCGATAGCAGGCTTCTCCTTTCGGATAAAGCGGATGCTATCTGCAAAATCAGTTCTTGCTGTCTTTAATATACCATCACCTGAAGTTTGTTTCTGGAACGGTATTTTAATGAAAATTTCCATAACCGCCGACATAATAAAACATACCATGCAAACCCACAATACAGGCTTTAACCCATATGCACTGTATAAAATACCTCCAAGTACAGGACCCATCAAAGACGCAAACGAGCTGATTGTATTGATAATAGAATTTGCCGCCATAAAATTATCCTGATTGGTGAGTGCAGGGATACTTGCCTGCACGGATGGCTGATATGCACCCGCAATGCCATACAAAAAGCTCAATGTAACTGTCAAAAGGAGAATGAAATTCACTTCATTCATAAGCAGAGAAAAAGCTAAGATAACTGCCGCTGTAAAAAAATCCAGTATTACCATAATATTTCTTTTATTAACCCTGTCTGCAACAATGCCGCCAATAGGTGACAGCAAAATAGCAGGAATAAAGGCACACGCTGTAACAGTTCCGTAAAGTGCGGACGAGCCTGTCAAATTTAATAAATACAGAGGCAATGCAAATCTTATTGTTGCATTTCCAAATAACGAGATAATCTGACCGATGACAACTAACGTAAAATCCTTTGAAAATAGTTTTTGATCCATTCTTTAAACCTCCATTTTTTCTATTCCGTCTGCCAGAATATGATATACAAAATTAGCAATTATAACGAAAACCAAGCCCATCGCCAACATTACCCGGACAATATTCCCTGGGGAGATTGTAATACAATTAGCGAAAATACATACCATAATCAAAGAGCATACAATTGTTGCAACTCCCGGGCTGTTTTTCCTGCACCGTTAATACCTAGTACAGCATTGCGTAATTAACGATGAATTCTGCACCTGGTATTTCTGCCAGTTCTGCGTTGTCGTCAATCAACGATACCATCGCATCGCCTCTTTCCCCCGCCTTGTCCTGACAAAAATATCAGGCACATTATTCACCATTATATACGCAATACTGTACTAGCCCGGACAAGCTGGAACCAAAATTTTGCCAAAATGCGCAAGATTTCGTTGTTAAGTGCCTAATAGCCCATATATCTCTCCTTCATAAATCTTAAAGCTGCAATGGTTTATTACTTGTGTTAATCCGTAGCTTTTTTAAACAGAATTTACATCCACAATAGTTTGCATAATATCTCTTTTTAGTACCGCGCGTCGGTATGTATTTGTTTCAAAATATATCTGCCCATTTTACAGGGCAGAAATTTATTCATGGCAATAAAAAATTCGCAGATTGTGCTTTCTATTGCTTGTTCTTTTGATAGATAGATGTCAGCTCCTGCAATCTCTCTAACATTTCGCTATCTACAATATCCAGACCAAAGCCTTGCAGCATTTGTTTGAATACCATAAACTTATGGTAGGATTCTTCCTCAGTACTGTCAAATATCATAGGATTCATCCAGACATTTGCTGCAAGCAAAATCAGTTCTGCCAATTGCTCTGGATAATCCGTTTTGATAGAACCGTCTGAAATACCCTGCCTGATAATCGGCAAAATATAGTTTGGCGCTGCGTTATCTATGGTATCATGCAAAAGACTGAAAAGAAGTTTAGGGTTATTATGAAAATCTGGAGCTACTGTAAAAATATCGTTCTGTACCGGTCGGCTGATTGATTCCCTAAAAATTGTTTTCAGCTTTTCTTTGCCACTAAGGTCAGAACGGTCACGAATGACTGCAAGCATCTGGTTAGATTCAGCCGTCATCCTATCTGTAACAGCAATTAAAATATCCTCCTTTGACTTAAAATGATGATAGATGGCACCTTTACTAAGACCGCCTAAATTATTTATAATATCCTGAATGGAAGTATGCTCATACCCTTTTTCCATAAATAAGCGGAAAGCAACATCCAATATTAAATTAACAGTTTCTTCTGGATGCCTATTTCTTGCCATGTTTTCTCACCTCCTTAACATACTAATGGTATGTATCTATATTATCATACTGTTGGTATGTTTGTCAAGATATTTGATAGTGCATTTATAGAACGGAAATTGATTTGTTACAGTTCGCGGCCGGTTGGGCCGTGAACTGTAACATAGTAACATATAAATCCTAAAGGTTTTCTTAAGATGCTTGACAGGGGCAGGGAAGAGTGATATATTTTTATCAAGCAATTGAAAGGGAGTAGCTGAACACCTGAAAACGGGTGGGTTTGAAACCGTCAACCGATATCGAGAGATATCCGTATCAAATGAGATAGCAAGACTTTTATTGTGGCTGGTGTCATGATAGGGGTCTTTTTTTAATTTTGCAGGATACAGCCACATCGACTTGCTGACAGGGAAAAACTGCAATTGTTTAAACGAAAGAAAGTGAGGAAATGGAAATGGCAGAGGAACAAAGAAAACAGGAAATCAGAGAAGCGCTGGGTGCGGGCGCACGGGCTCTTACAAGTCTGAGAGAAGCACAGGAAAAGCTGGAAAGCGCAAGAAAATGGGGCGTCGTAGATCTATTCGGAGGCGGATTTGTGACGGATATGATCAAGCATTCGAGAATGGACGATGCTATGAACTGCATGGAGACAGCAAAAAGGGATCTGCAGCGGTTCCAGAAGGAACTGGGAGACGTGGAGGTACCCATGGAGCTGCGGATAGAGATCAGTACATTTCTTTCGTTTGCGGACTTTTTCTTTGACGGCCTTGTGGCGGACTATCTGGTGCAGAAAAGGATTGTGCAGGCCAGGGAACAGGTGGACGAAGCGATCGGCTATGTAGAAAGCCTGATGGCGGAACTGAAGCGAATCGTATGAAGAGAGAGACTGCAGAGGTTTCGACCAGAGAGCAGACAATTCAAAATGATAGCCAAAGCTGCTGGAGAAGAATCTGGCTGTGGTCCGGAACAGCTTGTATGCTGTTCTGAGCAATGACGGAACATGGACACTACACATATATTATAAAAAAAGAAAGGATGAATTGTTATGGGATGTTTGGGAAATTTACTGTGGTTTATATTCGGCGGTCTGGTGACGGGATTGAGCTGGTGCCTGGCAGGCTGTCTGTGGTGTATTTCGATCGTCGGGATCCCGGTGGGACTGCAGTGCTTTAAGTTTGCGCAGCTCAGCTTCTTCCCGTTCGGGAAGGAGGTCCAGTACGGAGGCGGAGCGGGATCCTTTTTACTGAATGTGATATGGCTTCTGATCTCGGGGCTGCCGCTGGCTCTGGAGCATCTGGTGATCGGAGGAGTGATGTGTATTACGGTGATCGGGATTCCATTTGGTCTGCAGCATTTTAAACTGGCGAAGCTGGCTTTGATGCCGTTTGGGACTGTGGTGTATTAAGGACATTATGATGAGAACGGATACGGTCTGGCCTGGAGAGGAATGTGAAATGTCTCCGGGCCGGGCCGTATTTTATTCCCGCAAAGAAGCGAGCCAGCACTGGAATTATGCGGTGCCGTCAGTTTGCTGCGGGGTATTTGGCTCTGTGACTTCCTGCTGCTGCTCCAGGAGCTGACGGAGTATAAAGTCCCGGAAGTTCGTGACCGCAGGAGTCAGGTATACCTGCTTGTTGGAAACCATGTAAATATTGCCTTCCCAGGCAGGACGGACAATGGGGAGGATCTTTACATTCAGCTTCAGGAGGATCTCACGGTAGGGGGTGACGGCAATTCCGAAGCCGTAAGCAACAAGGCCGAAGATGATCTGCTCCTCGTCTGTTTCGTAGGCAATCTCCGGGCGGCGGCCGACGGTTTCGAATAGTTCGTCGATGACGAAACGCAGCCCGGTTTTATTATTAAAATAGATATAAGGATACTGCAGTGTGTCCTCCAGGGAAATAGAGGTGTTTTTTGCAAGCGGATGGTCTTTCGGTACGATCAGGACGAGCTCCTGGCGGTCGATGGGGACGCAGGAGAGGTCGTCGGATTCCACAGGACGGACGCAGAATATCAGGTCATATTTTCGGAGCCTCAGGCCCTCTAAGAGCTCCGGTGTCCGGTCTGCATGAAAAGTAAAATTGATCCGGCAGTCCGAGTTAAGGGAGAGAAAACGGGAAGCCAGTCTGGGGATGAACTGAACGCCCAGCTGGGTGAGAAATCCCAGGCGGATCAGGCCCTCGCCTTTTGCGTAGCGGTGCATGTTTTCTATGCCGTTGTCCAGAATGGACAGGGAGCGTGCGACGCATTGCAGAAATTCCTGCCCATATCCGGTCAGCCGGGTTCCCCTTCCAGCTTTTTCAAATAATCGTACTCCGAGCTCTTCCTCCAGCTGTGAAATGGCGTGGCTCAGGCTCGGCTGGGAGATATTCAGATGCTGGGCGGCATTGGTATAGTGCTGTTCCTGGGCAAGCTCGATGAAATATCTTAATTGGTATAAGTTCATAGTGATTCCTCATTTCATTATGGTATGTAAATCTTCTGATCTGAAACTGTGTACAGATTCGAAACCGCTGCGGATCTTTACACTGGTGTAAAGTGGGGCGGCAGATTGTAGGAATGAATTTTCAAACACTAGTATAGATCAATTTATAGATATTGTCTATGGATAAATAGAAATCATTCATTTGTTTTATATATGGATGTGTGATAACTTAGTATATGCAGAAACGAACTGCAGAAATAGAAAAGGTTGATGAGTAAGACACAGAAGGCAGTATGCCTGATCGTATAAAATGGAGGGATATAAAATGGATGCAAAGAAAACACTGGTCAGAGGAGAACTGGTTCTTCCGGTCATTGTCGTGATGAACAGTTTTGGGGTTGTACTGATGCTTTATTCGGGAACCGGAATCTCAGCTGTTTCCAGTATGACATATGCACTGAGTGAAGTGCTCCCGGTATTTTCGCTGGGAACATGGACATATATTTTCCAGAGTGCGCTGGTGCTCAGCCTGATGATCCTGAGAAAAAAATTTGTTCCGCAGTACCTTTTGAGCTTTGGAGTTGGATTTACATTCGGGATGATGATGGATGTACATAAGGAATGGATGCAGGTGCTTCCGCTGGCAGTTCCGTTCCGGGTATTCTACTTCCTGGCGAGCTACCTGATCATCTGTACAGGGGTCGCCCTGTCCAACCGCTGTAAGATGCCGATCATCCCGACGGACCTGTTTCCGAAGGAACTTTCAGATATTACGGGAGTGGCATTTTCCAGGATTAAGGTCTCCTTCGACCTGATCTGTGTGGTTGTTACGGCTGTGCTGACCTTTGTATGCCTCGGCGGAATCAGCGGACTTGGGATCGGAACGCTGCTCAGCGCGCTGACCATGGGGAAGGTGATCGGACGGCTGGATGGCTGGATGGACCGGCATGTGGAATTTGTAACCTATCAGATGAAACGGCACGGAAGACGGAGGCTACGTCTGGCCTGATGGTGATTTGAACATCGTGCTATAAAACTGTTTTTTGAGTAAAAGATTCGTAGGGACTGTGTAAAGTAACACAGTCCCTGTTACTGTCCCTGTTCTGTTTAGGATTTTCAAAAAGTGGATTGTGAAATTCCGGCAGGTATGATAAAGTAAAGATGTAGATCATGAGCACCTGTTCAGGAGTGGTGTGCGCTGCATGCCCGATGGCTGTTCAAGCGGCAGTCTGCGTGCGGTTTGACTGGGCAGATCTGATTAAATTTATTATACAAGGGGAATGGAACATGGAAAGAAAAGTAGGTACTGTTTCAAGAGGAATCCGATGCCCGATTATCCGGGAAGGCGATAATCTGGCGGACATTATTGTTGCAAGTGTTCTGGAAGCAGCGGAAAGCGAGGGCTTTTCACTTCATGACAGGGATGTGATCGCGGCAACAGAGTCGATCGTGGCGAGGGCTCAGGGGAATTATGCTTCTATTGACGCAATTGCGAAGGATGTGAGAGAAAAGCTGGGCGGAGAGACTGTAGGAGTGATATTCCCGATCCTGTCCCGCAACCGGTTTTCTGTGTGTCTGAAAGGGATTGCGAGGGGCGCGAAGAAGATCGTGCTGATGCTGAGCTATCCAAGTGATGAAGTGGGAAATGAACTGGTTTCTTTGGATCAGGTGGATGAAGCAGGGATCAATCCATACAGCGATGTGCTGGATGAAGCACGGTACAGGGAGCTGTTCGGTGAGAACAAGCACCGTTTCACGGGCGTGGATTATGTGACTTACTATAGTGAACTGATCCGGGAGCAGGGAGCGGAAGCAGAAGTGATCTTTGCAAATAATCCGCGGGAGATTTTGAAGTATACAAAGCATGTACTGGCCTGTGACATACATACCCGGGCAAGGACAAAGCGAATCCTGAAGGCAGCAGGAGCAGAGGTCGTGCTTGGGATGGACGACATTTTGACAAGCCCTGTGGACGGAAGCGGATGTAATGAGCGTTTCGGGCTGCTGGGTTCGAATAAGTCTACGGAGGAATCCGTCAAGCTGTTCCCGAGAGAGTGTACGGGTCTGGTGGAAGAAGTTCAGAAGCAGATCCTGCAGAAAACAGGGAAGCATGTGGAAGTCATGGTATATGGGGACGGCGCGTTCAAGGATCCGGTAGGAAAGATCTGGGAGCTGGCGGATCCGTGTGTATCGGTTGCAAATACAAAGGGGCTGGAAGGCACGCCGAATGAGTTAAAGCTGAAATATCTGGCAGATAATGACTTTAAGGATCTGTCGGGAAAAGAGCTGCAGGATGCGATCTCAAAAAGGATTCAGGAGAAAAAGGAGAATCTGGTGGGAGATATGGTATCTCAGGGAACGACTCCGCGGAGGATCACAGATCTGATCGGTTCGCTCTGCGACCTGACCAGCGGGTCGGGGGACAAGGGAACTCCGGTGATCCTGGTTCAGGGATATTTTGACAACTATACTCACGGCAAATAAAATTTGCCGTTAATATTGCGCTAGTACAGCGTTGTGTAATTAACGATGAATACTGCACCTGCTATTTCTGCCAGCACTGCGTTGTCGTCAATCAACGATGCCACCGCATCGCCTCTTTCCTCCGCCTTGTCCTGACAAAAATATCAGGCACATTATTCACCATTATATACGCAATGCTGTACTAGCAGCCGTAAAGCAGTTTGATTCCTTATGCGGCTGTACGCATCCATCGATACGAAGGGGCTGTCCTATTTGTCTCTTAGCAGATATCCGGGAAGCAGTCCGTGCAGAGATCGGATAGAAAATACAGGGGCTGTCGGGAAATAATGATTTATGCCCCTGATAGGTAAGAAAAAACAGTCCGGTAAAAATTCAGGCTTTTTCAAGGCCTTGGCTTTTTACCGGACTGTTTCCTTCTTTTATCAGTATCTATTTTAGGGCGCAGAATCCCCTTGTTATGGACTATCTATTTCCCGACACGTTACAGTTCACGGCCCAACCGGCCGCGAACTGTAACGCATCCAGCCCATTAAAAAGTCGCCTGACGGCGAGGGGCTGGATGCATGCAACCGCTATTTTACCGGCCGGATGCCTTGCAGCAAGGTGCAAGGCACCGTGAACAGTAACCCCGACACTCCCAGTTTAGTTTTAGTTCGGAGAATTTAGTTGTATTAGAGAACTTTTTAGATTATAATTAAAAAATTGAAAACTTTCTAGCTGTACGGTTGGAAAATCTTTCTTCGGATAAAGCGCACAGGTTGAATATACAACAAAAGGAGACTTTCCATATGAAGAAAAAAATAATCGTAGCCTGCGGCGGGGCGGTTGCAACCTCAATGATCGCGGCAAAAAAGGTAGAGGAGCTGTGTCGGCAGCATGGAATCGAGGCGGAGATCTGTCAGCTGAGGATCTCTGAGGTGGAAGCGAACCTGGAAGGGACTGCTCTCATCGTGACGACCGTCAGGGCAAAAAAGGAATATGGCGTGCCGTTGGTCAGCGGAATGCCGTTTATTACGGGAATCGGGACGGAGGAGATGCAGGACAGGATCCTGGGGATACTTGACCGATAAAGCTGCGGATCAACAGAAGACAATGAGTAGAGTCCTGCCGCAAAACAGGATTGAAAATGCGGAAATTCGGAGAACGGAAAAGAATTTTTGATTAAGGTCAGGATAAAATCAGCGGATCTGCAAATGCTAAACCTTATGAAATGGCCGAATGGCCCTGTTGGGGTGTCTGTTGGGAATGAATTAAGAATTTACGGAGAGGGAAAGAGGATATGATAAAACTGGACTGGAAGAGGCTGTGGTATGACCTTTTTATTGATATATTGGGCGGGATTTTGATTGGGGCCGGAATTTATAATTTTGCGGCGAATGCGGAATTTCCGCTGGCCGGAGTGTCGGGTATCGCGCTGATCATGTTCCGGCTGTGGGGAGTTCCTATCGGATTTGGAACGATCCTTCTGAACGTCCCGATCGCGGTTGGATGCTATCGGACGCTGGGACGGGAGTTTTTTGTCCGGTCGGTGCGCTCGGTTGTCATAACCTCCCTGATCACGGACTATATTGTTCCGATGTTTCCGGTATATTCCGGGGACCGGATGCTGGCGGCAATCTGCACCGGGATATTTTCCGGGCTGGGCTATGCGCTGATCTTTATGAACAGCTCGTCCACCGGGGGAATGGATTTTGTGTCCATGGCGATACGGGTCAAGAAGCCGCACATTTCCCTGGGGCGGATCGTGTTCGCACTGGACTGCGCGATCGTTCTACTGGGCGGGGTGATCTTCCGGGATGTGGATGCGACAATCTATGGACTGATCATTTCCTATCTGCTGACTGTGGTGATCGATAAGATCATGTACGGCATCGACTCCGGCAAGATGACCCTGATCGTGACGGACAAGGGGCAGGAGGTTGCAGGTAAGATTGACGAATATATCGGCAGGGGAGCTACGATCCTGACCGGGAAGGGCAGCTATACCGGGGCGAAGAAGGAAGTGGTGATGTGTGCCTGCAACAATAAGCAGATGTATTCCATCCGTAAAATGGTGAAAGAGGTTGACCCGAAGTGCTTTATTGTGATCATGGAATCCAATGAAGTGGTGGGGGAAGGATTTAAAGAAGCGTAAGCTGTAAAATGTGAGGGGCTGTAGGGACATAGAAAGTCCGAAGCAGGGGACGATACGGACAATCCTGATGCAGATTGCAGAACTGAAACAGTTTTTGAATCCTAAAATGTACTCAGAAAAAGAAAGATAAGAATCTCCCCGGGAATAGCAGGTACTGAAAATGCTGATTCCTATGGGAGATTCTTATTTTGAAATTCAGAGACTAAAAATCGATATTAACCTACAGTTCCTCAGATAATGTTAGTAATGTACAACCACCGGCGTCCCGATCTGTAAGAAGGAATATAATTCCTGGGCGTTGTAGTAGGGCATGTTGATACAGCCGTGGGAGCCGTTCCATAGGTAGACGTCTCCCCCGAATGCAGGCTGCCAGGTGGCGTCGTGGAAGCCGATGCCGCTCCAGGTGACGCGCATCCAGAAATCAACAGGCGTTCGGTATTCCGGCTCTTTGGTTTCAGGATCGATATTTCCGACCAGGACAGTGGGAGACAGCTTTTCCAGGATGTCGTATACTCCGGGTGGGGTGATGGTGCTGTTCTTTCCGGTAACTACGTCGGACTCAAATAAGACGGCGCCGTTTTCCAGATACCACATATGCTGAGCGGTCAGATCCACTTCCAGGAATGTGCCGCCCCAGTCCTGGGGAGCGTGGGAAGCAGCCGTCTGGTCGCAGGCCGGGGCTTTTGTCACGACCTCGCCGTTTCGGATGCTGTTTACCAGTGCAGGAAATTCCACCTCTTCATTGATGATCCAGCCGTAGGTTCCGCCGGAAACCTCGGTGGCTTTTCCGGCCGGGGTGGTCAGCGGCCTCGTAGTGCCCACGGTGTCATAGCGTCTGCCGAACTCAGCCATCCAGTTCCGGATCGCGGCTTCATCCAGGGTGACGTGGAAATTCGTGTCATAGGACAGCCAGGTGGAGATCAATGTTTTATCTACCACGACGGGGACATCCATTTCGTAGGTGATGCTTGCCTTGCAGTATTGATTCAGGGTCTGGCAGAGTTCTTTCAGTTCCTTGGATTCTGTGGTGTATTCCGGGGCTTTGTAGAAGCCTTCTTCCTGGAGGTTGATTTCTTCCTCTAACCGGGCAACCGATTGATGGACTTGCTTCTTCAGCTTTTCCGAATCCAGGTCGGTTCCGTATACTTCCGGTTTTATCACGTAGGCATTGCCGTCAAATTCCGGGTAGGCGGACTTAGGCTGGATCGGCTCCGCGGTTACGGCATTCAGGGTACTGACCTTCTTTTCCAGCGCGGTTTTATCGTAGGAAATCTCAAACACAACCTCTTTGGATTTTTCTTTGAAGTATTCAAAAGGCCATGCGAAGGCATTCTGCTCGTTCAGTATGTCATCCAGAGCCTGATTGTCGTTCCAGGCCATGTGGATCTCGTTTCCGGTGATGTCCTCGGTCCGGCCGCCGCTTTCCGTAAGCGTCAAGGTATAGGCGTTTGCTTCGCCTGCGAAAAAGGCGCGGGCGTCATCTACGGTCTGACGGGAAAAATCCTGTCCGTTGATCGTTGTGTGGAACAGGTAATGACTCCGGAAGTAAATGGAGACACCCAGGTATGTAAGCAGCAGTACGGCGGCAATTGCAGCGGCAGTCCATACGGCGATTTTTTTGTAGGGGACTGCTTTTGCCGGTCCGGCTTCCTGGGAAGACTCTTTTGAGGAGTCCCCGGAGCTGCCGTTAGAGGCCTTCCGGGAAGAACTCTGTGAGGAGTCATCGGAGCTGCTGTTAGAGTCCTTCCGGGATGCGCCTTTTGAGGAGTCCGCGGAGCTGCCGTTAGAGTCCTTCTGGGAAGAACTCTGTGAGGAGTCCGCGGAGCTGCCAGCAGAGTCCTCCTGGGAATCGTGTACAGAGTCTTTCGGGGAAGAAGCTTGTGGGGAATCAGCGGAGCCGTGCAGAGAGTCCTCCTGGGATGAACCTTGTGAGGAACCGGCAGAACTGCGCTCTGGATCATCCTGCGGCCTGCCCTGAGAAATATTCTGCGGAGTCTCACTGGAAAGGTTCCTCGGGTTCTTCATGGAATCAGCCTTTGGTGCTTCCTTCGGGTTGTTCTGCGTACTGCCTGTGATAGGGGTGTCTGTTGGGTTCATGGGTAGTTCTCCTTGTTAAATATAATATAGTATAGTGATAACTGACTGTGGCTGTCGGTATGCGCAGCGCAGCAGGGTATCGTATGGAATGAATTTCAGGTTTAGGAATTGCTCCTTAATATCCGTATCTGCGGTTGATGACTGTCCCATCAGCCGCATTGATAGTCAGGAGGCTTTCGTCAGGATCGTCCAGAGTACGAGGTTCGCCGCCAGCGGTGATGACCTCTGTTCCAAAAAAATCCCAGACAGGCACCAGAAGTGCGGTGGTGCTGTCCATGCCCGGGTCATAGATTCTGGCATAACCCAGGGTGATCCTGTCGACGGTCAGGCTGTCGACGTTTTCGGAATAACAGATCGGCATCAGCTGTCCGAAGAGCTCCATGATTTCCGGAAATGTCAGCAGTTCTATGTTGTCAGCCACTATTTCCTCAATCTCATATAGATTTCGGATAGATGCTTTTTGCAGCCCGTCCTGATTGATGTAAAATTCGACAGATTCGTTAGCCCAGGTATTCACCGGGGATTGTCCGGACGGAATACTGCATCCGGGACTGAACTCGTATGTGATCGGAAATCCGTTGATGTCCCGTGTATATACGATTTTGTAGCCCCCGTCTATAAAAATCCGTTCTGCCTGAAGGTCTTCCGGCATACAGTAGCTGATGCTTTTTTCCGTATACTTTGCAGAAAAATCAGAAAGCCCGAGCTCTTCCAAATACCGGTCTGCTATTTCTATGGCCTGGGAAGGGGTGAACTTTTCGATACGCTCTTTTATCTCCGACGAAGGAGCGTGATCACTTTCGGAAACGGAAGCATAGGGCAGCCAGTCATAGCCGAACCATGTTTCATCAGGATCGGCTCCGCTTTCCCGTAAAATCTGGATTTCCATGTGGCTTGGACCGCTTTTTTTGAAAAAGTATTGGAATACATCACCGTCCATTTCGACGATCCCGGAAAAATCGCTGCGTGCAAAAGCGTCATCCGCAGCATCGGATCCGGAAGCAGACGGATTGAAACCAGGGGATACTTTTACTTTTTGAACGGTATCAGGAGCTTCATTATAAATCTGTTCCCAATGCTCGATATCTTTTTCCAGGTTATAGACGGCTTCTGGATTTTTACTGCCGCCGGCCCGGGAGGAGGCGATATGGCCGTATGGATCCGTAATTCCCTGAGCCTGAAATGCCCTGAGCCGCCGTAGCTTTTCGCGCGCCCATTCCTTCGTAGGCTGCTGATAACTGGTATAGTCATAAACAGGGAGGCCGCCGAAGAAAACGTGTGTGACCCGGTCGATCCATTCCTGATCAAAGGGCTTCTGACCGACCTTGCAGACAGAGACCTGATCCGCATCTGGGAGTTCGATTTTAGCCTTGCAGGACAGCGGGAAGCTGTTCTGCGGGTATTCTTTGAGAAATTGGTTTGTTTCCGATATCTGCAGCCGCCTGGCCAGGGCCTCTCTGCGGAGGAAACCGGAATTGTCGCCTGGATCTGAGGCTGCACTGCCAGAGGCGGCGCCGCTGCCTGAATCTGAGCTGCGGTTGTCAGAGGAAGGACCGCTGTCTGAATCTGAACCGCTGTCCGGACCTTCTGAGTCTTCCGGAGTGTCAGAGGCCTGCCGGTAGCTGTCTGTATTTATTTCAGTTTTTTCCTGTACATGAATGTGCTTTTCGGAACCGCCGCCGCAGCCTGCAGCAATACAGACCGACAGCGTTATGAGAAAAAGCAGCAGGGGTGTTCTTTTCATTTTAATACTCCTCTATGTTATATCAATATGCATTCCTATGCAAGTCCCTTTTTCAGGTGTACTCTGAATCTCCAGGCTTCCGCCGTGCAGGCGGGCGATCTGAAGACAGAGGGAGAGTCCGAGGCCTGCGCCGCCCTGCTTTCGGGAGCGGGATTTATTTACCATGTAGAAGGGCTCTGTGATCCGGCTGATCTCGTCCTGCGGGATTCCGATTCCTTCATCCTTTACAAAGATGCCGGAGGCCGTGCCGGTCAGGCGGATAAGGGAACCGGGAGGGCTGGCTTTGCAGGCGTTGTCGATGAGATTGGTGAGAAAGCTCAGCAGGAGATCGGGGTCCCCATCCATGTGAAAATCCTGTTTCAAGTCTGTGTGCAGGCGGAGGTCCTTTTCTTTCAGACGGAAGTGAGTGACTTCTTTCGCCTGGGCAAAGAGCGCGGCCAGAGAACAGGGCTTCTTTTCAATCGTGTCCTCGCGGGACAGATCGGTGAGCAGAAGCATTTTCGTGGAAAGTCGGGAGAGACGGACGCATTCCTCTTCTATATAATGCAGAGCATCGGCCTGCTTGGGGGGTGGGAGCTGAACGCGCTGCAGCAGCTCCGCATACCCCTGGATTCCGGTCATGGGAGTTTTCAGCTCGTGGGCCAGGGAGCCGATGAGCTGGCGCTGGGTTTCATTCATTTCCGCCAGAGTGCGGATATGCTCCTCGATCCGTTCCGCCATCTGATTGAAGCTCCGGGAGACTTCGCCCACCTCATCGGTTCCCGGATGTTCTACACGCTTCCCGTAATCCCCCTCTGCGATCACATTTGCCGCGTCGCGCAGAACATAGAAGGGGGCCAGGATCCGCCGGAGAATGTATGTAAGCAGTGCGGCCAGAAGGACGGCCAGGAGCAGGGCCGCCGCGATACCCTGGAAAAAAAGCAGCCGTTTGGACTGGTAGACCGCGGTGATGTCGCGGTAGTGGAGGATGCGCAGGGTGCCCAGCGAGCGGATGGGATCATCACTGCTATATATTTCCCGATCCTGAAAAAGAATCAGCAGATGCCGGCCGTTGATCTCTTCCAGAAAAATATCCTGCTGCGTGGGGCCTGCGGTCAGGCTTTCTGAATCAGAGGGGAGCGCTTCTTTTTCCGGACTGCCGGACAGATCCGACATGTCGAACTTGTAGGGACTGAGGTTGTATAACTCTTCATCATTATAATAGAGGACGGCATGGTCGCTGTAGCCGGAGGTAAAGGTCAGCCGGGCGGCATATTTGGCACCGCGGATATCGTGATACTCCTTTTTGACCAGAGCTTTGCCGTAATCAAATACATCCGAGGTCAGCCTGTCGTATTCGTAGGTGCGGATATTTTCAATGATCTGTTCCTGTGTCTTTGACAGGTTCCAGATAGAAAATGCCTGGGAAAGGCACAGGAGCAGGCTGACCGAGGCAAGGGTGATCTTGGTTCTCAGCTTCATGGTGTTTTTTCCTCCATACTCAGGGGCGCTTTAAGATATGTCCGCATTCGGTTCTTCCGCCGGGCGGTCCTCCAGCCGGTATCCGATACGGGGGACAGTCTTTATGACATCCTGGAAGCACAGCTTTTTCCGGATCCTTCCGACATGGACATCGATGGTCCGGGTCTCGCCGTGAAATTCCACGCCCCATAGCATTTGCAGGAGCTGTTCCCGGCTGAGAGCGATATTTTTATACCGGACCAGGAGCAGCAGGCAGTCGAATTCCATGGGCTTGAAGGGGACGACGGTCCCGGATCTGCGCACGATCCGTTCTTTCGGGAGGATCTCCACATCCCGGATGCGGTAACAGTCCTCTTCTTTTTTCTGGAAACGGCCCAGCACCTTTTCGACTCTTACCAGGAGCTCCAGCATTTCAAAGGGCTTGACGATGTAGTCCTCGGCGCCGTCGGTGAGGCCCTTTACCTTGCTGTGCAGGTCGCCACGGGCGGTCAGGAAAATGACCGGGATCCGCCGGGCCTGCAGTTCAGGGAGAAGTTCAAAGCCGTCCTTTCCGGGGAGCATCACGTCCAGGAGCGCCAGTCCGTAGGAGCCGGGCGGGGCATCCGGAAGGTGCCGGCTGAGTGCGGCGCCGTCGAAAAAGGGGACAGGCTCGTAGCCTGCGATTTCCAGATTGAGGCAGATGAGTTCGTTGATGTGTTCTTCATCTTCAATCACAAGTATTTTACAGGACATGGGGTTGGGTTCCTTTTTTTCAATGTATTTTCAAGATTATTTTATAACGATTGAGGCGGATTTTCAACATTGGCGATGTAAACATATTGTAAATATCAGATATTCAGCAGACTGCGGAATGCTTTTAAATACGTTCTGCTGACAGGAATCTCTTCTTTTTGACCTTTGACCCGGATGTTATAGGTGGAATTGAACATGGGATAGATCGCGTCGATCTGATTCAGGTTGACCAGGTATCCTTTATGACAGCGGAACCCCCCATAGGGGGATAAGTTAGATTCCCAGTAGGCGATACTGTGCCGGAGAAGATACTCTCCGGATCGTGTGACAAGGATCAATTCCCGGAGCACCATCTTAATATACTGTCCTTCCTCCGGGCGGATGATGTAGAACTGCCCGTTCTGATTGGCGATAATGCGGAACTCTCCACCGGACGTACTTTTTTCGGGGACAACTCCGGGATCCAGAAGATGAAGTCGGTTCAATGCATGCTGGACTTTTGAAGTAGTAACGGGCTTTAATATATAATCTACAGCATTTACGCGGAAAGCGTCCAGGGCGTACTGCTCATATGCGGTGATAAAAATGATCTTGGATGAAAGCTGCTGTTCCATGATCCTTTCAGCAATTTCCATACCGTTGATCTCCGGCATGGAAATGTCTGCAAATATCAGATCGGGTTTTAAGCTTTCCAATGAATTGAGGACCTGGGCAGGAGAGGTGGTGGACAGAACGACCTCTATTCCCTCAAATTTTTTTAAAATAAAATTCAGATTATCCAAAGCCAGTTGTTCATCATCTAAAGTAATGACCTGTATCATAATGTACCTCCGTTTCAGAATATTACCAGTAATTGTAAAGGATGCAGCTAATCAAAATCAATCGGAACAGCAGGAATCTTGTAGGAGATCAATGTCCCGATATTGGGCCGGCTGCTGATATTTAAGCTCTCATGATAGTAGAGCTTGAGCCGTTTCATGAGATTGGCGAGACCGATAGAGGTATCGGTTTTCATTTCCTTGATCTGAGCGATTTTTTCAGGAGTCATTCCGATGCCGTCATCTTTGATCTGGATATAGATCCAGTTTTCATCCTGTATTACGTCGATCTGTATTGTCAGCAGGGAGGTCCCTTTTCTTCCATGCTTGATGCAGTTTTCTACGATCGGCTCAATGATCAGCGGCAGGATCAGGGTTTCTGTGTTGCAGCTGATATTCAGATCATAGGAGATCATATTGTGAAAACGTGCGGTCTGTATCTTGAGATAGGCCTGCACAAGTTCCAGTTCCCTGGAAATCGAAACACTTTTTTGAAGTTCGCCGGCGAAAAGGCTCCCGCGTAAATATTCTCCAAAGCTTTCCAGAAGATCATATGCCTTTTCAGGATCCTCCAGGCAGAGAGGCATAATGGTATTCAGGGCATTGAATAAAAAATGAGGATCCATCTGCGACTGGAGAAAATTAATCCGGGACTTCAGCGCCATGGATACGGAGCTTTTTAAATAGCTGGCGCAATCCAGTTTCCAGAGGAACTCTTTCCTGGAAAAGGGCTCCAGGATGATGTCATTGATCTGAGACAAAAGCGGGTCAGACGGAGGACCCAGTTCACCGCGGCGTATTAAGATCACGGGTACCTGTCCCATGGAATGATTTTTTCGTATCTGGGTGCAGATCTGCTGACTGCTCATTCTCAAAAATGTAGTCCCGATGAGCAGGATGCCGATATTGCGTGTCCCTTCAATATGCCGGAGCGCATCTTCTGCCGTGTTGAAGATGAAAAGGCAGTAAGGAGTGGATTCCAGATAGGTCCGGATCAGATCGATCTGTTCGGGAAGGGTGCTGATCAATATCACCTTGTGCCCTGATGCGGGAATACGTTCATCTGAAACAGCAGAGGGTTCCTGATGAGACGACTCATTCCATATAGGGATGGAATAAGATATTTGAAAGGTTTTGTCCGACAGGGAAGAGGCATGCAGTGTTCCGCCCTGGCGCAGCAGCAGGTTTCGGGCCACAATTGTGGAAAGCTCATCTTCCTGCGTCAGGTATTCACCGCATCGCAGCTGTTTCTGATTCAAAATACGCTGTACCCGGTGTGTCTTTTTAGAATCCTTGCTGTCCGTTGAAAATTCCAGATTGATGCACAGCCGATTTTGTTCCCGGCAGGTCGTGACCCGGATCATATCCTGCTTTCGAAGTCCCAGGGCAATGAGAAGAAAGTGGTAATTCACCTTCATCAGATAATAGGGATCTCCATAGATATATTCTGCATTTGCGGTGAAATGCACGTCAATATACTTCTGTGCCCGGAGTCCGTTCTCATTCAGCATATCCAGGGCTGATTCAAAGATCACATCAAAGCTGACCTTCATCATATCTAAAGAAACGGCATTTCCGTGCAATAGATTGTAAGTACGCATATTTTCCATCAGGGTACTTAACTGTCTGACAGCATTCTGTATGTCCTGCAGGATTTCCTTTTGCCGCGCATCCGGCACGGCACTGTTTTCTTCCATCAGAATCTCACAGAAGCCGTTGATCTTATTCAAGGATGGCTGCGTAAATTGCTGGATACGCTCCAACGTTTCGTTTTTGAAGCGGTCTACTTCCTGCATTCTCAGATTGAATGTACGATCATAAAAAATACGGCTGCGGTATTGCCTGAATCCATAGAAAAAAGAAAGTATGATATACGCAAACATCAAAAAAAGGATTTTTGGTAAGCTTTTTTCCGTCTGGATCAGGGTCGGTTCTAAGCGGATCTGAAAAAAACGGTAAGCAAGATAGCCCAGTAATATGAAAATGCTGCATGTATAGAGGGAAAGTACAGGCCGGGTTCCTTTTTTTAAAAGTCTGGGAACGAACAAAAGCAGGGAAGTGGAAAAAAGCAGATAAAGGAAACTGCGGAGCCAAAAAATACTGTCCAAAGGCTGGCCTGCCAGTGCCGCGGCAATAAAAGGCAGGGAACACAGAGGAAAATAAGGAACCACCTTTGGAGGCCGTTCCTGAATTTGGGTCAAAAGTGTGATCAATGCCTGCGTGAAAAATAAGATCAAAAATAAATCTTCATTTTTGATCCAGAAAAGCCGGTCATTTCTGGAAAGTACAAACATCGTATTGACTTCCCACGTGCAGCTGACCATGCCGGAGGAAAGAAAGCAAAGTCTGGACAGGAATAAAAACTGATTTTGGTCTACCGCCAGCAGATGGATGAGATAGCACCCAAGAGCCAATACGCAGAGAATGACGGAAGCAGTGAGCTTCGTGATCAGATTGTCTGTAATGACCCAGTCTACATTGAGCCGGTTCTGGCGGACATATAAGGCATGGTGAAACAGCTCCAGCTGGTATCTGGTGATGATGACCAGCAGCAAGATCGCCCATAAAGCAATGGCAAAGGTAAAGAGATGCGGCAGTAGTTTTTTTGTCATGGATCTTCCCTCCTGTAGTGGAACATGTTCTCTCTTTCTCTTTTTGATTATACCATGACATGCAGTGCGGTTTCATCCGGTAATTCATGTAAGATAGACCGGAAATTATGCAAGTTGGACAAAAAGTATGGTGAAAGCCGGAAATATTAGTTAAGATTGCCATAAAAGAACGATAAAAAAAGAGCGGAGGAGAGAGCATGCGTTTTGAAAGAAATCAGTTCCGGCTGGGGGTAGCGGCAACAAGGAGAGATTCCTGGGCAGCTCCGGAGGCATTTGAGAACTATAGGGATATTATGGCATGGCTTTCGGTCAGGGCAGAGCAATATGATATAGAACTGACCGGCATATCGGAATTGGAATTTGGAGATAAAGAAGTAGTATTCGGAAAAGAGATTCGAAAAATGAAAACAGATGCGCTTTTGACCGACTATGAGGACGCGGTCATCGCGGCAGAACATTTCAAAAAGATGGGAGTGGATGCGCTGTTTTTTCCGTTTTGTGATTTCGGTCAGGAAGAGGCAGTGGCGAAACTGGCAAAAGAGCTCCGGGTTCCGGTGCTGATTTGGGGACCGCGGGATGAAATGCCGGAGGGAATGAAATGGAGGCCGACAGATACGCAATGCGGCCTGTTTGCTGCTTCGAAAGTCCTGCAGCGTTATGGAGTGAAGTTTACTTATATCGAAAACTGCAGGCTGGAGGACCCCTTATTTGAAAAGGAATTTTTGAAATTTATCCGGAGCGCAAATATTGTCTCGGCATTTCGTTCGCTCCGCATCCTGCAGCTGAGCGTCCGGCCCCAGCAGTTCCTGGGTGTCATGGTCAATGAAGGAGAATTGCTGGAGAGATTCGGCATTGAAGTGGTCCCGGTCACCACGTCGGAATTGTTTGCGGAGATCGCCAGGGCAGAGCAAGAAGATAAAGAGGAGATTCGGTTATTCTGCAGAGAGACAATAGAAATATTAAGGCCGTCTGAGACAGAACATCACCTGGAGGCATTGGGGGCGATCACGGCCGGGATCATGCGGCTGGCAAAAAAGTACCGATGTACCGCAGCAGCCTGTGAGTGCTGGCATGAAATTGTTTGCAGATATGACATTTCACCCTGCTTTGCCCTGGGAGAACTGAATGACAGGGGGCTTCCCTGCGCCTGTGAGACGGATATACATGGGGCAGTCTCTTCTGTGATCGCGGCAGCAGCAAATCGATACAGCGAGCCGTCATTTCTGGCAGATCTGACGATCCGGCATCCGGACCGGGATAATGTAGAGCTCCTGTGGCATTGCGGGCCTTTTGCGAAATCATTAAAGGATCCAAAACAGGAAGGATATGTTGCAGAGACGGGCCAGTGATACTATCCTTTGAAAAAAGGGGGATTACGATCGTAAGATTCGACGGATGCTGCGGAAGATACCAGTGCTTTGCAGGATATGGAAAGTCTGTAGAGGGCCCTGTTACGAACGGAAATTATGTATGGCTGGAGACAGCGGACTGGCCGCTATGGGAAAAGAAATTTATTTATGGTCCGTATATCCACCACGTGTCGGGTGTATTCGGAGACTACAGGGAAGAAATAAAAGAAGCCTGCAGATATCTGGGGATCATGTATGACGCACCGGAACTGCCATAGAAGAGTGAAAAAGAGGTGAAAATATGAGCTTGGAAAAAGTAAAGGATCTGCTGCAGGAGGCAGACAGGCATCAGGCCGCTGTTCTGGCTTTTGACGCAATGGATTATGTTACGGTTACGGCTGTGATCGAAGGCGCACAGCGGGCAGGGTGCCCGGTGATCGTAATGCTCTATCCGCAGATGGCAAGTTACTGCACGCTGGAAGGTTTTACGGCAATGGTAAAAGAGACTGCTTCGAAAGTCCGCATCCCGGTGGGGATGCATTTAGACCATTGCAGTAATTTTGAATATATCGTGTATGCGATGCGAAAAGGGTTTACTTCTGTGATGGCGGACGGATCCATGTTTCCGCTGGAAGAAAATATCCGCTTTACTTCCGAAGTGGTTCATGTGGCAAGAGCATTTGGCGCAGACGTGGAAGGAGAGCTGGGGCATGTGGGAAAAGGCTCCTGTGCGGAGGATTACGCGGAAAATACCTATACCTCCCCGGAGGAGGCAAAAAAATTCGTGGAGGCTGTGGAAGTAGATTCGCTGGCGGTGGCATTCGGAAGCGCGCACGGCGTATATCTAAAAGAACCCAGACTTGATATCAGGAGGCTGACTGAGCTGAACAAAGCGGTGGATACGCCGCTTGTGCTCCACGGCGGAAGCGGGATACCGGATGAACAGGTCATAGAAGCCTTGAAAAACGGAATCAATAAAATGAATATTGGAACAGAACTTTTTTGCGGCAGCCAGAGGTACTTAAAGGAATTTTTGACCAGAGAAGAGCATCTGCAGGGAGGCTGCGGACATCTGGACTATGCAAAGGAATGCCTGGCGGAATATGTGAGGGAAAAATGTAGACTGACGGCTTTCCGGTGCGGATCATGAAAGGACGTATCGCTATGAAAGGACTATTTCGGAAAAACGGAACGTCGCAATATGCCCCGGTCTGGGTGAAGAAAAACAGAGAAAGATTTTGCCGCGTACAGACTGCACAGCATTTTTCAACAAGCGTGCTCTCGCCCCACTGCAAGGAAAATGAAAAGGCGGACTGCCGCGCGTTCCGCAGGATGATGGCATATCTGGCCGGACATGACGCAGCCGGGCGCGTGCTTGGCGTGCAGGTGGAAAATGAACCGGGGCAGCTGGGCGCACCGCGCGATTACTCAGAACAGGGAGAAGCGGCCTATCATGGGCAGGTCCCTGACAGCGTCATCGAGTGGCTGGAAAATGCGGAGGAATCCTTTGTGACAACAGCCTGGAAAGACTGCGGAAGGCACTCACGCGGGGACTGGAAAGCGGTGTTTGGAGAGGACGGAGCAGAGCCGTGTACGGCATATGCCTTCGCTTCTTATATTAATGAAGTGGCGAGGCAGGGAAAGGAGGAACACAGGATTCCGGTCTATGTCAATGTCTGGCTGGGAGAAATGTACCATCGGGTTCCGGGAATTGATTATCCGTCAGGCGGCGCCGTAAGCAAGCTGCTGGATTTTTGGAAGTATCTGACTCCGGATATTGACGCGGTTTGCCCGGATATTTACTTTAATGACCATAAGATGTATATGGAGGTATGCGGGAAATATTCCAGGAAGGATAATCCTCTCTATATTCCGGAATCGGGAAAAACGGCTTTGCATGCGGTGAATACATTTTACGCGGTCGCGCTTTATAAAAATATGGTGATTTAGCAGGAGGATTGGAATTATGAAAAGAAGATGGATCGGGATTTGTATGGGGATCATGACGCTGACCGCAGCACTGGCAGGATGTTCGAAACCGGAGGCGGAAACTGCAGGCTCGGCAGATGCTTCGGGGGCGGAGAGTAAGAAAGTGGAGATCACATGGCTGCATCATTTTCAAGAAGAGGGGATCAAAGCCTGGATGGAGGAGATGATCACGTCCTTTGAAAAAGAGAATCCGGATATTAAAATTAATGTAGAATCGGTTACATTTGATTCTTATGACCAGACGCTGAAGACAAAGATCGCATCAGATGACGCGCCTATGATCTTTGACCTTGCCGGACAGGCTTATTATGCAGAATATGCGAATGCGGGACATTTATATGATGTGACGGGAATGGAAGGAATCGAAAATATAGATGAAAGTTATCTGCCGGATGGACAGGTGGACGGGAAACAATACGCGGTGCCCCTGGATGTAAACGGATATGCGGTTTTCTATAACAAGGGGATTTTTGACGAATATGATCTGGAAGTGCCGGAGACGCTTATGGAACTACACCAGGTATGTGAAACGCTTCAGGCGAATGGGATCACGCCATTTGCCGCTCCCATGCAGGAGCTATGGGGGTTACAGGAATATGTAGATGTATCGGGCTTTCCGGTTTTTGGAACGGAGGACTGGTTTATGGATAAAATGAACCTGGATACCCATTTTTCAGATGATGATAAGTTTAAGCAGGCGATGCAGGATTATTTCAGCTTCAAGCCATATTGGGGCGACGATCCGTTTGGAACCAATTGGGATACCGCGCAGAATATGGTGGCAAATGGTTCCTGGGCGATTGACGGGATCAACACAAAAAATCCGGACTGTGAGGTGCGTGTATTTGCGATGCCGACTTCTGAGGAGCCGGAGGGCGCGGTGATGATCCTGCGTCCGGGCAATGGGATCTGCCTCTACAACAGCCAGGATAAAGAGAAAATGGAAGCGGGAAAGAAATTTTATGGCTGGCTGTTGAGCAAAGAATCCGGAGAAAGCTATGCAAAGAATGGATTTAAAATATCTACGGTGGACGGGGTGGACTTAAGCTTCTCGGATGGTCTGACGGATATTCAGTCCTATCCGGAGGAACAGATCTGGAACAGCTCCGGGATGACGATCTTTTCGGATGAATATTATCAGATTTTTTACGAGACGATCCTGGATTATTCTATGGGGGATACACTGGATATTGATGGATTGGCAGAGAGTCTGGACCGGGATTTTGCTGCGATCGGAAATTGATGGGAGGCAGCCGTACAGGCGGAAAAATATGGATGATGATCTGGAGCGGGCTTTTGGCCCGCTCACAGTGCTTTTATGTAATTGTAAATGAATTTTTTGGAAAGAGTCAGTTCTTTTTTGAATGCATGTGAAAATTGCTGATAGATCTTCCATGCATGCTTTGTGTCTTCTTTTGTTACAGTTCTTTGATAAAACATGGTTTCCAGGACAGCCTGATAGAGCCATTCCATATCTTCCGCAGCAATCTGGGGAAGGCAGCCCTGCAGTTTCAGGAAGCCCTGGGAGCTTAATATATCGGTTTTTTCCATTCCCTGAAACACTGCCGTATCGTAGAGGGCGCGGTAGATACGCCGGATTCCGGCGCCCCGGCGGGTACTGCGGAACTTCTGGTACCTGCGCTGTCTCCGGAGCGCTGCCTGGGTGAAGAGGAGCAGGGCGGCAGCGGCCAGGCAGAAGAGGCCGATCGCACAGGATTTCAGGACAAAAAGCCGCCAGCCCGCGGTATTGCGGATCCAGGATTGTCTGCCGCTGGATACGGCAGGGATGCCGGACTCCGGGCGGACGCCGTGATAGGGCAGGGTATGTTCCATGGTGATCCATTCCTCATTTTCCAGAACCTCGCACCAGGCATGTCCCATGTCCCCGGTGACCTCTGCGGCGTAGCTGCCGTCCTCCTGGCGGCGGAACGCGGAGGCGGGAATGGCATAGCCCTGTACATATCTGGACGGAAATCCGCATATTCGGTACATCAGTGCTGCTGTTGTGGCAAAATGGACACAGAAGCCTTTTTGATTGTCAAAGAGGAAGTATTCTGCAAAATCTTGCCCGGAAGGGGTAGGCCCCGGCTCGAAATCGTAAACGGTATATTCCTCAAATTCCTTCTGGATAAATTCGGATGTTTTTTCCAGTGTTGTGAGAATCTGCTTCTGGCAGTTTTTTTTCAGGCGCTTCAGATCCTCCGGATATTCCAGATAGCTTTCCATAGGGGTGCTGCTTTCGGAATCCAGATGATACCAATGACTGTCTCTATAGTATACGCCGTATGCGGAAGGATAGTATACGGTCTCTTCCGGCCTGGTATCCAGGGTGACGGTGAGCCGGACGCCACTGTCCGGCTGAAAATGGGTCAGGGCGTTCAGATCCGGAAATGTATCTGTGCTGGCGGAAAACGTTCCGCTTGGAGTGACGATATAGAAGTCCTCGTTGTTTCCTGAATGATTTTCATCGGAGGGCAGGGAACTGTCCGGAGCATCCGGTGCGGGGGCCATGAAAAAATCCGGCTGGATGTCTGTTTCCGGCGCTGTCTCCGGAGCGTCTGGCTCCTGCTCCGGCTGGTCCGGAGCGTTCGGTTCCTGTTCCGGCTGGTCAGGGACATTTTCAGGAGGAGCCTCGTCTGCGCTATCCTGGTCCGGATCTTTTTCCTGTTCGGATCTGCTTTTTTGGGCAAGCTGCTTTTTTTCCTCACGTTTTGCTTTTGCCTGGGTATAAGAATCCTGCAGAGGCTTGATCCATTCGGTTTCGATGGCTTCCCGGGTGCGGGCATAGAAGCCGTCAGATGGCTCCTTATAGGCTTCCAGGGGGCGGCTCGTAAAGGCGGACAGAAGAATCAGCAGGGCCAGGATGCACGCGGAAATGATTCCCTTGAACAGTGCGCCGCGTCCTTCTCTGCAGCCGCAGATTGTTCCGTAGATTCCGCCGGAGAGGAGCAGGAGCCAACAGGAGAGTTCAGAAGGAACCAGAGTTTCCGCCAAGATGAAGGCGGCGGGAGCCAGAAGCAGGAGGTACGCGAAAACTCTTCCCTTCCTGAGATGCAGGATCAGGCTCCAGAGAAACAGCAGGGGCAGCAGGAAGAGCGCAAACATGAGCGCCATTTCCGGATCGGAGACGGGCTGGATGGGATAGGAATCGGCATTGGGCCTTTTGACAGCCAGATAGGCGTTGGCTGTCAGATTGATCACATTGACGGCCGCTTCCAGATGCCGCCAGATCCAGGCTCCGGCAAGGCAGAAAAGCAGAAGCAGGACGCTGTATTTCCAAAGCTCCCGCAGGGGGCTGTTCCAGAGCGCGGTCAGGAGGGCTGTAAAAAGAAAGCAGTGGAGATACAGCCTGGGAGTATCTGCCTCAACAGGAAATACGCCGGTCAGGCTCTGCCACCAGGAGAACGCAAGGAACCAGACCGCAGACAATTGTACTGCGGCCAGCAGGAAAGGATGGGGCTGCTTTTTGACGGCCGGGGAATATAATGCGATCCCGTCCCGTATCTTTTTTCGTTCCTTCATAGTAGGGGGATCCTTTCGTATTTTGTAACCAACCTGCGCTGCAGAGCGGCTGCCTGCGTGTCCGCTGTCTGCAGAGCAGATCTTACCAGGCGGACAAATATGATGTTTTTATAGCTGCAGTAATTCCTGGGGCTCGCCGTTTACAGTCAATGTTCCGTCTACATTCAGCTCTACGGTACTGCTGAAATTTATGCCCCGGAACGCATCCTCACGGCAGGTCTTTTCCAGCTCTTCATCCCGGAAGGGCTCGGTGGACAAAAGCCGCCAGATCCATTCATAGACAGATTCGGCTGTGCTGACTCTCCATTTAATGACGCGGCCGCTCTTTTCCTCAAACCATGCGGCCATATGGATGCATTTTTCCTCGAGGAGGGTGACCGACAGAGAGGCTGCCTGCTCCAGAAGACGGTTAAAGCTTTTGCTGTCCGTATCTGCAAGGGGCAGGCGGACCCAGAGAAGCACCACGCATCCCATAGGAAATCCGTGCTCCTTGACCATCAGGTTATCCTCCTTGGCGCTCAGCTTCCAGTGGATCGAATGGATCGAATCGGGCGGGCGGTATTCCCGGATCTGATAGACCTCGCTGGGGTCATCGCCCTTTTTTTCCGTGGAATATTCGTCCGCTTCTGCAAGAAATTCCCGTGTCCGCCGCGTGATCTCCAGAGGCATCAGTTCAAAAGGGGGCATGATCCCGATGGTCCGCTGTTTTTTCAGCAAGACTCTGCGGCAGAAGATTCCCAGAAGATCATAGAGGACCAGGGCATCCAGCTGATACTCTACGGTTCCTGCGTACCGGGAATCCAGTTCAATCTCCAGCTGCTGCTCCTCTGCGGGGAAGAGCTCGGAAGGGGCGTATTTTATCCGGTGGGAGGAGCTTTTCCTGAAGCCGCCCTTTCGCATCCGCAGGGCAGGCTGTCTGGAAAAATGATTTCTCACCTGTGCACAGAGCCGATACTTTACACTCCAGATCCGGGACTGGTTTTTGATGACCAGGACGCCGGAAAACCGTTTTTCCCGTTCGGCCATGGCCGGAAACCTGCCGAACCGGACGGTCACCTGCCTGCCCATGTACCAGAGGAACAGGCAGGAGCTGACCGGGTAGAGGAGTTCCAGGATGAGAAGGCCGGTCCAGATATTTCCGTCATACATAAAAAACAGATAGGCGCTGATGAAAAAGACCAGCAGATATCCGATGATGCGTGTGATCATATGTGCTCCTTTCCGCAGGGATCAGGTAGACTGCCTGTTGTGTGGAAGAGATCCGGCTGGATCTGGCGGCGAGCAGGAGGGATTTCCGGGTGCACTGCTGAAATTACCTTTTGGAAAGTGTCGGCGCCGCCGTGTGGTCCTGGATCTGCTGGATCAGGTCGTCCGCCTGTATATGTCCAACTTTGGCCTTGGTACTGAGCTGAATGCGATGTGCGGCAACGGCGGGAAATACGGCCCTGACATCATCCGGAACAACGTATTCCCTGCCGTTCAGATAAGCGCATGCCTTCGCCATGGAGGCCAGTGCGATGGTGCCCCGCGGACTTAAGCCCAGTGCGATCATTTCCTGCTCCCGGGTGGCTTTTGACAGACGGGCGATGTAGGAATAGATCGCATCATGGACAAAGATCTCGCTCACCTGTTCCTGGGCTTCGAGCAGGCCGTCGGCGGAAAATACACGCTCGGCCCGGGAATCGGCCCGGCCGAACTGATTTCGTTTTAAGATGTCTACCTCTTCCGTGACCGTGGGGTAGCCCATTTTTACGCAGATCATGAAACGGTCCAGCTGGGATTCGGGGAGGAGTTGGGTTCCGGCAGAGCCGGTGGGATTCTCCGTGGCGATGACGATAAAGGGATTTCCCACACTTCGGGTGGTGCCGTCCACAGTGACATGACGTTCTTCCATCACCTCCAGGAGTGCGGACTGGGTTTTTGGAGAGGTCCGGTTGATCTCGTCGGCCAGCAGGAGGTTGCACATGACTGCGCCGGGCTGGTAGACAAACTGTCCGGTCTCTTTCTGGTAAATGGTAAACCCAGTCAGATCTGCCGGGAGTATGTCCGGGGTAAACTGCACCCGGTTGGCTCTTAAGCCCATGGCGTGGGAAAATGCCAGGGCCATGGTGGTCTTGCCGGTTCCGGGGATGTCCTCTACGAGGATATGCCCTTTCGCAAGAAATGCCATCATGATCTGTTCAATGATATCAAATTTTCCGACTACCGCTTTTTGCACCTGGGAGATCACTGCCCGGGGAGTGCCGCGGAGGTCAGCGTCCTCACTGTAATTTTTCATGATCAATGTCCTCTTTCGTTACGTACTTTAGAGTGTATTTGAAAAATACTTCTATAATGATAACATAATTTTTTAGAGGATACCATGATCATTTTAAAAGAGGATGTCAAAAATATACAATCAGAAAGTAAGGAATCTACATTACAGCAAAGCGGAAAAGGTATATGCTTATGATCAGAAGCACGATATTAGAAGTTGATAAAAGGAGAAGAAGCGTAAATGGAAAAAAATTATATTTTACCGTTTTTGTGGATGCGCGGCGAAGAGGAGGCAGTCCTCCGGGAAGAGATGGAGAAGATCTATGAGTGCGGGATCCGTTCGGTGTGCCTGGAGGCACGTCCCCACCAGGATTTCTGCGGGCCGGGCTGGTGGCATGATATGGACATTGTCCTGGACGAGGCGAAAAAGAGAGATATGAAGCTCTGGATCCTGGACGACAAGCATTTTCCGACCGGATATGCCAACGGATTGATCGAAAAGAAGTACCCGGAGCGTAAAAAGCTGTATCTGGCATGTACGACGGCGGATATCTTCGGGGGAGTGCATGAGCGGAGTCTGAATGTGAACCGGATGCGGAAGCCTTCCATTGGATTCTGGCAGATCGGGGACCCGGCGGATTATGCGGAACGGGAAAATAACCAGCTGTATGCCATACTGGCCGTGCGGTACGCAGAGGGAAATGTGTTCCATGAGGAAGTCATTGACCTGACGGAAAATTATGACGGATGCTATGTAAAATTTACCCTTCCAAAAGGGAATTGGAGGGTATTTGTACTCTACAAGACACGGACAGATGGGGGGAATGATACATACATCAATATGATCGACAAGGAGTCGGCGGCGACACAGATCGAGGGGGTCTATGAGTCTCATTATGCCAGATACGGCAGTGAGTTCGGCAAGACGATCGCAGGCTTTTTCTCGGATGAGCCTCAATTTGGAAATGTGGTGGTCTTCAACAATTATGACGTCCAGGTGGGCAGGCTGAAAATGCAGCTTCCCTGGAGCGGCGAGCTGCAGGAAAACCTGACCGGGCTGTACGGCGGGGAACTGACAAAAGCGCTTCCATTCTTGTTTGCGGAGTCCGAGGAGCAGGCGCTTCGGACGGGCATACGCTACGACTATATGGATCAGGTGTCAAAGCTTTATAAAAAGAATTTCAGCGATGCCATCGGGAACTGGTGTGAGGCGCACGGCGTGGAGTATATCGGGCATGTGGTGGAGGACAACGGGATCCACAGCCGTTTAGGCATGGGACCGTCCCATTATTTCAGGGCTATGTCCGGACAGCATATGGCGGGCATCGACAGCATCGGCGGACAGATCCTCTACGGGGCGCCGGTGGAGCAGCGCAACGCGATGACGGACTGCGACGGGGAATTTTTCCATTATACGCTTGGGAAGCTGGGGGCTTCCTGCGGACACTTAGAGCCGAAGAAGCAGGGCAGGACCATGTGCGAGCTGTTCGGCGCCTATGGATGGAGCTTCGGGGTGCGGGATATGAAGTATCTGCTGGACCATTTGCTGGTGAAGGGAGTCAACCATCTGGTTCCCCATGCATTTTCCATGGCGGAATATCCGGATCCGGACTGCCCGCCACACTTCTATGCGCGGGGCAATAACCCGGAATTTCCGTATTTTGCACGGATGATGAAGTATGCGAACCGGATGTGCGGTCTGTTAAACGGCGGACAGCATGTGGCTTCCGCTGCGGTCCTCTATGACGGGGAGGCAGACTGGACCGGTAAAAATATGCCCATGCAGAAAGTGATCCGAAAGCTCCTGGAGAACCAGATCGATCTGGATATCGTATGCCTGGATATGCTGGATGACCTGGCTGCATATAACGGCAGGCTGGAGGGAAAGACGCTGTATATCAACGGGGTGCAATTCCAGGCGCTGATCATCGGGCATACGAAAGAAATTCCGGAGAGGCTGGCGGCATTTGTGGAACAGGCAGGGGAGTTCCCGGTGATCTTCGTGGACGGAAAACCAGAGACTGTGATCGGAACAGGCGGCCGCACAGAGCGGACCGCGGCAAAAGACGGGGAAGGCTTCAGGGCAGTGGCCGGCGGAGAGGTTATCGCTCTGTCAGAGCTGGCCGGGAAACTGAAAGCAAGAGGATTTGTGGATATTGAAGTGGATAGGGAATTTAAGGATCTGAGCTTCTATCATTATAATAAAGACCGGCAGATTTTTGTGTTCCAAAACGAATCGGCAACGGAGATGTTTTGCGGGAAGGTGACACTGCCGACAGCGGAGCCGGTTGTATATTATGATGCTATGGAAGATGTGTATGAGCAGGCGGATTTTCATGAAGTGAAAGGAAACATAGAAGTTTCACTGGAATTGGAACCTGGGGAATGTGTCGTGATACTCGAACAAAAAAATATAGTATGCAATGCGAAACACAAAAGTTTCAGGGAACAGATCGACGGATTGAAAATCAGGGATATCTCTGCAGACTGGACAGTAAGCCTGGTGAAATCTAAAGAATATCCGCAGTTCCCGGAAGGGGAGAGGATGCATCAGTTGATTCCTGTTTCTGATTTAAAACCCTCGTTTTCTGGTATAGCATGCTATGAAAAAACGGTGTATCTGGAGGAGGCGACGGAGAGGGCTGTGCTGAAAGTAGAGCATGTGTTTGAGATGATGAAAGTGACTGTCAATGGAAGCGAAGCAGGCGTGCGGATCTTTCCGCCGTATCAGGTGGAGATCAGCGGTGAACTCAAAGCCGGGAAAAATAAGATCGTTGTGGAGGTGGCTGGTACACCCTTGAGGGAAATGCTGGAGATCCCGCAGCCGCCGTTTGATTTTACACATGAGGCGTTAGAGCCGATGGGGATGTTTGGAAAGGTCGAGTTATACTGCAGCTGATGCTTGGATCAACGGCTTCTGTTTATATGTTGCCGTGCATTTGCTGCTTCGGCATAGATAAAGGTAAAAAAGAGCGGTGGGAAGGCTGCTCTTTTTGGCGTGCAGAGATCCTCCCGTACCAAGGGCAGTAAAAATTTGTGCATCATTTGTAAAAATCTGGTGTCTGACGGCAGCCTTCGGATTGTGTTATGATAAATTCATGAAACAAAAAGGCACTTCAAAAGCACAAGGAGGTAAAGAGTAATGAAGAAAAAAGTCATAAGTGTATTGCTTGCTGGGCTTATGGTATTGGGACTCGCTGGATGTCAGGGAGGGACATCAGAGCAGGAGAGTAAAACGGAAGGGTCTTCCGGCGACGGGGGAAAGACTGCCGTAAAGCTGGTAGTCTGGTCGTCCGGAGCGGCGGAGAATTTCCAGAAAGGCGCGGACGCATTTAACAGCCGCCAAGATAAGATTGATTTTCAGATTGAGATGCAGACCGGAGATTATAACCAGTATCTGAGGGCAAAGGTTGCTTCCGATGACCTGCCGGATATGTTCTTTCTGAATCCTTATTCACAGGTACAGCAGTTTGCGGAAAACGACAGGATCCTGGACCTGAGCGACCAGGAGTTTTCTTCTAAGATCTATGATTCCGTGAAAGACGCATACAGCTATGAGGGAAAAGCTTACGCATATCCGATGTGTCTAGAAATGCTGGGGATTTATTATAATGTGGATCTGTTTGAAGAGGCAGGGATCACAGAGGTTCCGAAAACATTTGCAGAGATGGAGGAGGTATGCAGAAAGCTGCAGGAAAAGAACATCACACCGTTCGCCGCAACCTACAAAGACGGCTGGACGCTGAACCATTTATTCAGCTGCCTGCAGGGAAATGTTGTGGGAGATTCCTGGGTTCAGGAAATGAATGAAGGAACCGGTTCCTTCGCCAATGACAGGTCAGAAGAGGTGTTCCGATTCCTGGATCTGATGAAAGATAATTCTGGATCAAATTATATGGACGCAGATTCTACTGCCGGATTTAATGCCTTTGCATCAGGCGAAGCAGCCATGATCGCCAGCGGGGAATTTTCTTTGCTGAATGCGGAAAGTGTGAATCCGGATCTGAACGTAGGGCTGTTCGGCGTGCCGAATACGGATGACGAAGCAGACGCGAAGCTTGACGTGGATGTGGGAATCTGTATTGTGGTAAACAAGAAATCAGAGCATCTGGAGGAAACGCTGGAGGTTTTGAACTATATTGCGGATAATACGGATGCAGAAGGATGGATGCATTATTCATCAGACGCCATGGGAGCCGCACCTCCGGCTATGGAATTTGAGATGCAGTTGGACAAGCAATATTATAAAGACTATACCGCATATATGGAATCCGGAAACTCGAAGCCCTGGATCTACCTGCAGCTTCCTTCTGGAATCGCAGATACGGTAGGTCCTGCGGTTCAGGGTTATTTTGCAGGAAGCACAGACATGGCAGAAACCCTGGAAGTGATGGACGTCGGATGTCAGGAACTGCTGGAATAGACAAGGAATGAATTTTTAAACACGCTCTAGGGGAGGGGATGGATCCTCTCCCATTTTCATCCGCTCGAACGCAGAAAAAGCGCCGATGGGAGGCTTTCTGCAAAGCGCGGTATTCTGACAGGGAAGAGAGGTGCGGTATGTCAGATTTTTTGTACAAGAAAAATAAGAAATTTTATCTTTCGCTGCTTTTCCCGGCGCTGCTGCTATACTGTGCGGCGCTGGCAGGCCCCCTGCTGATCGGGTCGCTTCCTTATTCATTTTTGAACTGGAACCTGATCAAAGGGAAAAAAGAATTTATCGGACTCGGAAATTATATCAAGCTGTTTCAGGACGAGAGGTTTATACATGCAGTAGGCTTTACCATAATGCTGGCGGTTGTATCGATCATTTTATCGAATATCGTTGCATTTGCGGTGGCATTTATGCTGGACAGAAATGTCCGGGGGAAAGGTGTGATCCGGTCTTTCTTCTTTATTCCGAATATCATCAGCGGGGTTATGGTAGCATTTGTATGGATCTTTATTTTTACAAATGCCATTCCCAACGTAGGGGAGCGGCTGAATCTGGACTATCTGGTAAATATCAGCTGGTTTGGAAATGCGGATATGTCTATGGCGGCTGTGGTGATCGTGACCACCTGGCAGTCTACGGGATTTCTGATGATGCTGTATGTGGCGGGGCTGCAGACGATCCCCAGGGATGTGATCGAGGCGGCTATGCTGGACGGATGCGTGGGATTGAAAAAAATATTCCGGATTCAGCTTCCTCTGCTCATGCCTACAGTAACGATCAATCTGTTTGTCTCCATAGCGGGCGCGTTCAAGTCCTTTGATATCCCGCTGTCGCTGACCGGCGGAGGACCGGCGAACAGTACCCAGACCATAGCCCTCAACATCTATTCAGACGCTTTTGGCGCATATAAGACAGGTTATGCATCCGCAAAATCCATGGTATTGTTTTTAATGGTTGCGGTCATTGCGTTTATTCAGCTGCGGATCACACGGAAGAGGGAGGTGCAGATGTAATATGAAAAGTCAGAGCAATCAAGGAAAAGTATGGATGAAAAGCCTGCTGTGCTTTCTGGCCGGCTTTGTGTTTATCCTGCCGGTACTCCTGATCGTTATGAATGCATTTAAACCCAACGGCGAGATTCTGACATCCTTTATATCACTGCCGAAGGGTCTGTATCTGGACAATTTTGCGCAGGCAATGGAAACCATGAACTTCTGGGTGGTTTTTAAAAATACGGTATTCGTGACCATTTGTACGGTGCTGCTGGCAGGAAGCGTTTCCTTCCTGGGGGCATATGGGATTTCCCACCTGCGGGGAAAGATTTCCGACGGGTTCTATATTCTGTTTGTACTGGGACAGATCATCCCCTTTCACACGGTCATGATTCCTATATCGGTCATGGCTACAAAGCTGCATCTGAATAATACTCATCTGGGCCTGATCCTGTTTAACAGCGGTTTCTTTACGGCGTTCGGCATTATGACTTATGTGGGTTTTTTAAAAACTGTGCCCAGGGAGCTGGAGGAAGCGGCAGCGATCGACGGGGCAGGGCCTTTCCGCATCATGATGCAGATTGTATTTCCGTTGGTAAAATCGGCCACAGTGACACTGGGAATCCTGTTTTTTCTCTGGACGTGGAACGACCTTCTGCTTCCGAATATCCTCATCAGTGACGGGAATCTGCGGACGATCACGGTAAATCTATACATGTTTAAATCAGCCACCAATGCCCAGTGGAATCTGCTGATCGCCGGACTAGTGGTTTCGATGATCCCTATTATCGTGATCTATATTGCAGGGCAGAAGTATATTACCAGCGGCCTGACAGCAGGCGCGGTCAAATAACCAGACGGGAAACCTGACAGCGAGGCAGCCATAATAAGGCGCAGAGCCTGCCGGCAAGCCGGGCGGGATCAGAAGGAGGGAACATACAATGGCACCATTTTTTTATAAAGATAATATGAATATCAGGGAGATCAATGGCTTTACCATACAGCAGACAGCAAAAGACGTCTGGGCCATCGATGAGTTTGGGATTGATATCATGTACCTGATCGTTGGAACTGAAAAAGCGCTGCTTCTGGACACGGGAATCGGCATCGGAGATATCCGTGCGGTCGTGAGGGAGCTGACAGAAAAGCCGCTTATCGTAGTCAATTCACACCACCATTATGACCATGTGGGAGGAAACGGACATTTTGACAAAGTGTTTGCCCATAAAAATGCGCTCCCTGTGATCCGGGAACAAAATCGGGCGGAGTACAGAAAAGAATTTTTCCTGCAGCAGGAGGCAAGGCCGGAGTACAGCTATAAGGCGAGTCTGCGGGCGTACATGGAAGAAACGGCGGAATACGAACTGGCGGGGATCGAAGAAGGGGAAATATTCGACCTGGGAGGCCGGAAACTGGAAACAGTATTTACACCCGGCCATACAAAGGACTGCATCTGTCTTCTGGACAGGGACGATCGGTTTTTGTTTTCCGGGGATACGATTGTGAGCACGCCTACGCTGATGCTGGATGTATTTTCAGATACAATGGGGGTATACCTGGAAACGCTGAAAAAGCTGCATTCGCTGAAGGAGCATTATGAACTGATCTTCCCAGGACATTATATCAGGCCCATCGGCGGACGCTATATCGAGGACATGATACAATGTATCCAGAGGCTGCTGGAAGATCCAATGTCAGGGGAAAAGGATGCATGCGGCATGACGCGGAGTCAGGTATACTTTTTCCAGTACGGTCTTGCATCAGTCTTATATACGCTAGACCGGGCAAAAAGATAAAAATATGGGGCTGGTGCAAAATGGAGATGATCATTTTGCACCAGCCTCATTTCAGGAATTAAAAAATGCAGAGGTGATCTTTCGGTAATCTGTGGGCGACATGGAAAACTGGCTGTGGAATACACGGGTAAAATAACGTACATTCGGGTATCCTGTTTTTTCCGCGATCTGGGGCACTTTCAGATTGGAATTGCGCAAAAGGTTCTTCGCTTCCTCCATCCTGCGTTCAGTCAGGATCTGGGAAAAATTCTTATTCGTATTTTGTTTGATAAAGCGGCTCAGGTAAGACGGATTCCTGCTGACATGCTCTGATAAAGAAGCAAGCCCGATGCTGTCGCTGTAATTTGCATCGATATAATCATAGATGCTCTGGATCAGATGATTCTGCTCAGCCGCCTGCGCGTCGTTGATCCAGTCAACGATAAAGTCGATCCAATACTGGAGATATTGCAGCTTCAGACGGATCTCCGTCTGCTGGCGCAGAGGGGTCAGGATGTTGTTTTCGATCTTTGCTGTTTCCGTGGGAGGAATGGATAAATCCTGAATGAACAGCAGTATATTGGATGTGATCAGATCGATCATCTCCGTTACATAGCTTTTTGACCGGCCCTGAAACTGTTCTGTGATCTTCTCATATTCTTTCCGAACGGGTTCCTTTTCACCCAGCCGCATCAGCCGGATCAGTCTGGTGATGGACTGGATGATATCAAAATACTCTTCATGAACAAGCGTATCCGGCAGGTCGCTGAAAAAGGTGACCGGTGAAGTGGATCGGATGCCTGCATTTTCCAGACAGCGTGTTACCTGTTTTCGCAGAAAAGGTATCTGAGATAGGTCATCTGTAAAATTGCTGATACCGACGGACACTTGGATCGGATAGCTCTGCTCCAGCGTTTCCCGAATACCCTGGAATCTCTGATACATGTCAGAGGAAGTGGGCGCCGTTTTTTCGGACATCCATAAGATATAGATCGTATCCCCGAAAGGATAGGTCAGAAAATCCGGATCATTGCGGGTCAGGTGCTGTTCGATCATGTAGGAATAGTAAAAATCTTCGCCAAAACCGCCGCTGCAGGTGAAACGGACCGCACAGAGACAGAAGAAAGCAGCATCCATCTGAAACTGCTTCTGCACCGACAGGAGCTGCTCCTTCGTCTGTGTGAGCGGATGGAAGAGGAGCCTTTCGATAAACTGGCGTCTGGCAGATGAAAAATGGGTGGAAAAATAGCTCTGGAACATACTGTGGATCTCATCGTGCTTTTGCTTTTCCAGTATGGTGTGTACGGCCTTACGTATAGCCTGCAGCGCCTGCTCTTCGTCGATGGGTTTTAATAGATAATCAAATACCTGGTAGGCGATACCGGATTTTGCATATTCGAAATCCGAGTAACCGGTAATAAATATGACCAGGGTATCGAGCTGGTTTTCGTGAATATAACGTGCCAGATCGACTCCGGAGATCCTGGGCATCCGGATATCTGTAAGCAGGAGCTGAGGGGGACATTCTTTCAAAAGCTCCATGGCCCGGGCGGGATCTGAAGTGGACACTACGGAATGTATCCCAAGGGACGACGAGGTGATAAGCTGCTCTAATCTTTTCTGGATCAATGGTTCATCATCAACGATCAGTAATTTCATGGGAGGAATCCTTTCTGTAGGGTACGGTGGATTTTGGAATGCATATGGTAACGTTGGTTCCATGCGGAGAGATGGCGCTTACAGTCAACCCGTAGTCTGTACCATATAAGATCTGCAGTTTCTTTTGTATATTAAAAATACCGATGTGTTTGCTGGAAATGGAGGAACTCTCATCCAGGGCCCTCAGCTGCCGGATGATCCCGGGTGGCATCCCGGTTCCGTTGTCTTTGATATCAATATATAGATTCTGCTCGTCTTCAGATCCGAAGATGCCGATCATTCCGGTCTCCGTCAGGTTGGACACCCCATGCAGAACTGCATTTTCAACCAGCGGCTGCAGGGTGAGCTTGGGAATATAATACTGGTACATGGACTCGGGCACCTCTGTCAGGAACAGGATCTTATCCTGGAAACGCATTTTCTGGATAAAAATATACTGTTTTATATAAGAAAGATCTTCTTCCACGGTGACGAAGGTATCTCCTTTGATGGACATCCGCATGATATTGGCCAGGGAAGTTACCACCTTCTTGACATTTTCCTTCTCTCCCATATCGACCAGACTGTTGACGCAGTCCAGCGTATTATAGAGAAAATGCGGGTTGATCTGTGCCTGGAGAGATTCTAACTGGGCGTTCTGTGTCAGGATCTCTTTTAGATAGACTGTATGGATCAGGTGGTCGATACGTGACAGCATATTGTTATAAACCAGCCCCAGCTCCTGAAATTCATCCTTTGATTCCACATTGATATAAGCGCTTTCATCAATCTGCTGAGTCTGATTCAGCTTCCGGATAAACCGGGACACCTGCCCGGAGATCATATTTCCGGAATAGATGATGGCGAACAGTATGATAAAAACGGACAGCAGTATGATAAAAAGTTCGATGCAGAAAAGCTTGTAAGTATTGGAAAACAGAATGGATTCGTCAATAATGCTTGTGACGAAGCATCCGCTGTAAGACAGGGCGCGCCTGTCCACCGTATAATGTTTACTCTTGCCGGAACGGCCAGCAAGTATGATCTCTTGGCACTTTTTATCTTCCAGCGGAGAGGTGTTGATCAGGATCTTCCCGTGGGAATCTGTGAGAAGCGTAAAGATCGCATCGGAGTTCTGCTGCATTTTGAGCTGTTTTTCCAGGGCGGCACGGGAAATGTCCAACAGCAGAAAGCCGATCTCCTCATCGCTTTCTTTCAGAGTCGGAATATATACGGTCCGTGCAACCGTAAGCACGTGGGGCCTCGAAGGAATATCCTCCAGGATCAGCTTGCCGTGATGCTCCCGGGCGTGGGAATGAATGGAATCTGCATATGCTTTTGCTGTCTCCAGTGTATTCGAATAGATGGCGTTGTTCGTATACAGGTCTCCGTTTTTGTTGAACAGGCTGACCTGTGCGATCTCCGGATTCTGATCCGTAAGCAGCAGTGCTGTGTGGGAAGCAAGATTTTGATGCAGTTTATCTATGGAATCCTGGGATAAAGGCTCCTGGTCAGTCATCAGATATTCCTGGATATCACGGGTATAATATAGATAATTGGTGGTGATCTGGTCGTAATTGTTGAGTAATGTATCCAGCAGATTGGTTTTTTCTATGATATTCTGCCGGGTCTGGTCATAGACCATGGTCCTCATCTGCTGATACATGATCAGCGTGATGCTGAGAAAAAGAATGACATAACTCAGTATGACAAACGGCAGACATGCCACGATGATCTTATTTTTAATACGGAATCGGTCAAAAAAGTTCTGCAGTTTGGGTCTCATATGGTCACTCCTTTGATGCAGTATTTTTGATTGCTGATACAATCATAGCATAGATGTATGGAACCTTCAATCCGGCATTTTTTGAAGATCGCTGGTCACATCATGACGTGCTGCAGTTCACGGCCTGACCGTACACTTGCTGCACGGTTAGACGCTATAAAAGTGATGGGGGCAATCCAAAAGCCGTTGGCTGTGAACATCAGAAAAGATGTCAATAGACTTCATATTCGCCCTGTGCTATACTGTTGTAAGAGGAGTGGTCTGTCCGGCTGACAGGCAGACGGTTGATCAGAAGAGGTTATACGTAACAATGTAGGCGGAAATGGAATTGCTCGAAGGGAGGGCATCATGACTGAGAATGAATTGCTGTTGGCTATATCTGATATAATGGATCAAAAATTGAAATCTGAGCTGCAGCCTATAAAGAATGATCTGCAGGCAGTAAAGGATGAGGTACAGGCAGTAAAGAGTGAAGTACAGGCAGTAAAGGATGACGTGCATCATATGAAGCTGTACCAGGAAAATATCATCATGCCGCGGCTGAATACAATCGAATCCTGTTACACGGATACATATGGCAGATACCGAAATTATTCTGATAAAATAGAGGCTGCGTTTGAGGACATTGGACTGCTGAAAAAGGTAGTATCGGAGCACAGCATAAAACTGCAGGCATTGGGATGAAAGACATCATGATCGGTATGGATCGGGCTTTTACCATATATATACTTGCAGTCAGCTTTCTGACATTGATTCTGTTCGGAGTGGACAAGTGGAAGGCAATTCACGGAAAATGGCGGATCAGGGAATCCGTTTTGCTGGGTCTGTCGTTCATCGGCGGAGCAGCAGGCGGACTGGTTGCCATGTATCTGTTCCGACATAAGATTCGGAAAATTCGTTTCCAGATTGGAGTACCTCTGATCCTTTTGTAATTGTTGCGATTCACAGTAACAATCCATGACATTACACGGCTCTGAGAGTATCACGAGAGGTCATGCCGCAGTATATATAGATTTTGCCGTGACCTGCCGGATTGCAGCCGTATAGCTGGAATCTGTCTGCAAATCCAGAAGAAAGGAAACGAAAGAGATGGAAACCATCGGTATCATAGAAGACGACGAACTGCTGGGGCAGGCCCTGGCCATCGCGCTTCGGAAAGAGGGATACGAGACGCTGTCCGCTGTGAACTGCAGGGAGGGCAGGGGGCTGCTGGAAAAAAATCCGGATCTGCTGCTGATTGACATCAACCTGCCTGACGGGGACGGGATCAGCTTCTGCCGCGACATGCGCAGATACCAGGAGATCCCGCTGACGATGAAGGAGTACCGGCTTTTGGAATATTTGGCAAAGAACAAAGGGCAGCTCCTTACCAAAAATCAGATCTTGGAGCAGGTATGGGATGTGGACGGCGCTTTTGTGGGAGAAAATACGGTCAGTGTGACGGTGAACCGTCTGCGCAGGAAAATCGAGCCGGATGGGGCCGATCCTGTGTATATCAAAAATGTGTTCGGGCAGGGGTATGTATTCGGGGAATGATGGGCGCGCAGGCGGGGGCTGCAGATTTGCACCCGGTTCCCGGAAAAGCTGTTCCATCCCCACGACGCGGACTGGCTGGGGGAGGCAGTCTTCAACCTGCTGGATAATGCGGTCAAATATTCCCTCCCAGGGCCAGGCGGTGAGATCCTGCCGGACGCGCACCGAAGCGAAAGAGAGAACACACTGCCCGGCACGGGTCAGATGGAAAGAACAGAGATCCTGCCGGATGCGGAGCGAGACGAAAGAGAGAACACACTGCTTGGCGCGGGTCAGATGGAAGGAACGGAGATCCTGCTGGGTGCGGAGCAAAATGAAATGTTCGTGCGGATCTGGGTCAGCGACCACGGGACCGGCATCAAGGAGGGTGACGAGGCCAGGGTATTCCAGCGCTTTTACAGGGGCAGCAATGCAGGGAAAACAGAAGGCTTTGGGCTGGGGCTGTATCTGACAAGGGAGATCGTCCTTCTGCACGGCGGATTTGTAAAGCTGAAACGGCAGAAGGACGGGACCTGCGTGGAAATCTATCTGGAACGATCTCCGGCGCTATTGCGATCATAAATCCGCAGCGTATTGTTTTTACAGGAGATCTGCTGCCGTGGGAAATCCATGCAGGGTAATAAGAACCATTACGGATGAAGACAAAGAAACTTACTCTGACAGAGAGCAGAGGGAATAAAGGAGAGCTTATGAAATACAGAGAACTTGGAAAGACCGGCTTAATGGTCAGCGAGATCGGGCTTGGTGGAGAATGGCTGGAGCGTCATAATACGGAAGAAGTAAAAGCAGTGATTGATGTCTGTGAAAAAGAAGGGATTAATATTCTGGATTGTTGGATGTCGGAGCCAAATGTCCGGTCTAATATCGGATCGGCGATAAAGGGAAAACGCAGCCGGTGGATCATTCAGGGGCATATCGGCTCTATCTGGGAAAATGGGCAATATGTCAGATCAAGAGATCTGGAAAAAGTGAAACCGGCTTTTGAAGATTTGCTGGTACGGCTTCAGACGGACTATATTGATCTGGGAATGATACATTTTATAGATACTGCAGAAGAATTTGACCGGGTTATGAATGGGGAATTTATCGAGTATGTGAGACAGCTAAAAAGAGAGGGAAAGATCCGTCATATCGGAATGAGCTCCCATAACCCGTCCATTGCTAAAATGGCGGCCTGCCATGGTGAGGTTGAAATGCTCTTATTCAGTATCAATCCGGCTTTTGATCTGCTGCCGCCTGTTACGGATCTGGAACAATATTTTACGGGGCAATATGATGAAAGCCTGAGTGGAATTGCGCCAGAGCGCGAAGAATTGTATAAGATTTGTGAACAGAACCGTGTTGGGATTACGGTTATGAAAGGATATGCGGGGGGACGCCTGTTTCAGGAACAGACATCACCATTTGGAGTCGCGCTGACACCTGTACAGTGTATTCATTACGCACTGACCCGACCCGCAGTAGCGGCGGTAATGGCCGGATTTGACAAGCCGCAGCATGTATACGAGGCTGTGGCATATGAGACAGCTTCCAGCGCGGAGAAAGACTATGCGAGTGTTTTGGCATCGGCTCCGCGGCATGCATTTTCAACAGGACAGTGTACGTATTGTGGACATTGCGCACCATGCCCTGCCAGGATTGACATTGCTATGGTTAATAAGCTGTATGATCTTGCCTTGATGCAGGATGAAATTCCGGGAACAGTCCGTGCGCATTATCAGCAGTTAACTGCAAATGCAGCAGACTGTATCGGATGCGGAAGCTGTGAGAGCAGATGTCCTTTTCAGGTGCCGATTACCGGGCGTATGCGGAAAGCAAAGGAATTATTTTTATGATTTTTAGCGGGCGGTGCTGCCGGCATCATCGTTCTCTGCCTGTTGTTTTCTTCTGATCCATGCTTCGTCGTCCTCGTAAAATGGAACCTGTTCAGGATAAGCACGGGCAATCTGTTCTTCGATATGGAAGCTGTTATTTAAAGTATCATAGAGCAAAAAATCTGCGGTATACAGGATAAACCAAAATCCGGTAAGAGGCAGTAAGACAACAGACCATGGGAGGAAAAGGGCAAGGACAATCCAATAAAGCATCTGGAGCAGTGCGATGCCGAGGACTCTGGGAAAATACCGGAGCATGAATAAAAGGCAGTTCCCGGCGCTCCGCAGGAAAGGCTGTTCGAACAGAACGATCTGCGGCCAGATGGTGGAGAAGCACATGGTAACGATCAAGATACTGACTAAATAGAGCGCGATGGTTCCCCATCCGGGAAAGGAAGCAGACCACCAGAACAGCATAGCCATAAAGATATCGAAACCAAGCAGGAGGCAGAATAAGATGCCGGGCAGAATGGACTGCCGCCAGTTCTGCCGCAAGGCATGTGTATAATCACGGAAGCACCTTGGCTTTGCATCCCGGAAGCCGCGGAAAACGGCGTCATGCATACAGGATAGGGCGGGACCGGCAAAAATTCCGCCGATGATCCCGGCAAAGAGCATAACAAGCAGACTGGAAGAGGGGATGGCATAGACGCTCCCGATTGCAAAAGGTAAAAAGCCAAGTATAGTCATCAGATTTGTAAACAAATATTTCCTGATATTCCGTTCTAAAACCTCGGTATATCGTGCAAAGCCGGTCAGGCGCTGTCCGGTTGATGCGTGTTGATTTTGATGATGTAAGAAAGCCATGATAGTTTCCCCCTGGTATTAATTTTGCTGGATATATTGACAGTTATTTAGGAAATCTTTCAGTAATGCGGTAAGACTTCCGTCATAATCTTTCGTACAGGTCAGTTCCGCGCATACCGCGTTTGCGCCGCAGACCCCTAATGCGGATACTCCATGGTCATAGGGCGTGTCTTCTCCGATACAGTCATAGGTGATCAGGGTATAGGACTGGCTGTTGCAGATGATGGTGTCCGTGGTTTGGATTTTGTATTTGCCTTCGGCAGAAGCAAGCCATGCCTGGCGGCTTTTTTCTGCATCTTTTTCGCTTTTTTCTTCACTTGCAAGAAGGTATAGCTGTGCGTTATAGAGGTCGATCGTTTCTCCCTCACTGTTTTCGTAAGGCACAGGATTACCGGCGCCCCATGCAGCATAAAAGAGTCCGTCTGCAGCGAGTACATCCTTATTATCAAGTAAGATAAATTCCTGCGGCGCATTGGCAGTCATAACTGTGCCGATTTCTGTCTGGCCTTCCGGCTGCTTCTGTCCATCTTTGGCAGTCGAAGAAGCGGAAGAACAGCCTGTCAGAGACAGAATCAGACAGCCAAAGAGCAAAGCGGCTTTTTGCTTCTGATTCCGGTATTTTCTTCTCATTTTCTCTCAACCTCCTCTAAGTGTTTGATCCATCTGTAAAGAATCCCAGATCTGGCTGCATTCATCTGCATAGAGAGTTTTGCTTCTGCTATAAAAGCAACGCCTTCCAAGGTACAGATTAAAATCCCAGGGGATCACTTTTCCTTCTGCGGAAAAATCATATTCATCCGGACAGCTTCCATCCGGCATGGCCAGTACCTGAAAATCTCTCTGAACCTTTCCGGGATCTTCCATCAGGAAGAAGTAGCTTGTGCAGTCATCAATGTCCCCGATCAGAGCAATCTCGGCTGCCTGCTGATAGGAAAGACTTTCGGCATCTCCTGCGGAGATATTGCTGACAAACTGGTTGATTTTTACCAGTATTTTTCCGTCATGATTGTAATCTCCCGCCAGAGAGGTGAAGGTGTTTTCTATAGAAGCAGCTATATCCTCCGGCAGAGAATGGTCTCCGATATATGCAATCTGGAGATCTGGCGTATCCCTGAACCATCCAAGGTTGTTTCCGATGATATCGATTCCGATGAAGAACAGAATGATTCCGCAGATGACATACCATTTGTGATAATACCACCAGTTTTTCATTGACAATCATTTCCTTTCTTTGGCGATGCCGCCCTCTTCTTTTGTAGTGCCGCCGTATGCATAGGATACAGGGAGGCAGACAAGTGGTGGTTTGGTAGACATGTGCTCCTGCAACAGAAGCTCCACGCACATTTCGGCAATATCCATAATTGGCTGCACGATTGTAGAGCAAAAGTAATCGCCGTCCCCGAAAGCCCGTATACCGTCAAAACCAATCACCTGTACATCCTCCGGCACCCGCAGATTCATTTTACGGAGTATTTTAATGATCTCATAGGCGATATAGTCCGTCACGCAGAACAGCCCGTCAAATTCCAGCTTTCCGTCAAAAAGATGCTCTCTTAAGAAAGCTTCAAACTCGCTTAAAGGATCATCGTCCTGCAGAATCTTTTCTGAGAAAGAAAGATCTTTTATAAGACAGCCGTTTTCAAAGCCGGCCTTTCGTTTGTTGGGTTCGCTGTCAAGAGAAGAGCCTACGCGCAGGAAAGCAACGTTTTTGCAGCCTAAGTCTGCCAGCTTTGCCGCCGCCATCTGACCACCGGCAAAATTATCGCTTGCAACACAGGGGATATGTGCTCCCATAGGGCGGTCGATGGATACAAATGGGATAGTTTCATCCGGATGCAGTTCCGGGTTATAGGTCAGGCCGATGATACCGTCCACTTTGTTCTGCTTTGTTATGGTGAGATATTCCTGCTCCATCCTGGAATCGTAGTCGGTGGTACACAGAAGCATCCGATAGTTTCTCTTCATAAGGGAAGTGTTGATGTGGTGTACCAGCTTTGCAAAAAAAGGATTGGATGTGTTGGGGATCAGCAGTGCAACCGTATAAGTTTTGCTGGCTTTCAGGCCCTGTGCGTAGCTGTTTACATGATAGTCAAGTTTTTGGATTGCTGCTTCCACACGAAGACGGTAGGATTCGCCTACCGGCAATCCGTTGATCACTTTGGAAACCGTACCCAATGCAACGCCTGCCTCCAATGCAACGTCTTTCATAGTAGGAACGGTATTTTTCCTGCGCATGATGAACACCTCATTTCTCTGTTTCGTGAAATAATTATAATACAATTTCATGCATTTGTAAAGAATGATTTCATGAAATTACATAAATTTCATGAAACGTTATATGAAGAACTAATATACAAAATGCTTAACTTCTATTTATTTAATTTTCACAAAAATATAAGAATTGACGAATTTATTTTATAAAGTGGTTGTAAAATAAAATTCAAAGTGATACTATTTTAGAGTGATACATATAACGTTTCACGAAACCATGGTGAAGAACGTTATGCAGAAGGAACGGCCGGTCTGACTGCAAAGATGAATCCCGGAACGTTGGGAAATGCTGTTTACATATTATATACAGCTGTGATACTAAACGGCTCACAGCGTATGGTGCAGACGCTTTCTGACAGTTCCATAGATAAGGAAGGAGAGATTTTATGGCTAGTTCAAAAAGAACACCTGCTCAGACAGAACAAAAATCGGTATGGGAACGCATGGGCGATCATTGGCAGTTATATCTGATGTTGTCGGTTCCATTGATTTTGACAATTATTTATAAATATGTACCGATGTACGGTATCCAGATCGCATTCCGTGATTACAAATCTGTGCGCGGGATGTGGGGCAGTGAATGGGTAGGATTGAAATGGTTCCAGCGTTTCTTTAGTTCCCCAAACTGTATCCGGATGATCAAGAACACGATATTGTTAAGTTTCTATAGTTTATTGTGGAGTTTCCCGATTCCGATCATCCTGTCGCTGGCGATCAACCAGCTTAGATTCAAGCGGTTTAAGCGGTCCGTACAGACGATTCTCTATGCACCGCATTTTATATCCATTATGGTTGTCTGCGGTATGCTGCGCATATTTTTAAGTCCGTCGGGCGGTCTGATCAACCTGATTGCCGGAACAGGGATTGACTTTTTATCAGAAGCATCTGCGTTCAGGACCATCTATATTGCATCCGGTATCTGGCAGGATGCAGGATGGGGGATCATCGTCTACATGGCATCTCTTGCAAATGTTGACGTTTCCCAGTATGAGGCGGCGAAGATCGACGGGGCTTCCCTGTTCCAGCGGATTCGGTATATAGACCTTCCGGAGCTAGTTCCGCAGATTGTACTTATGCTGATTATGAGCGCGGGCAACTTAATGAATGTTGGATTTGAGAAAGTATTCCTGCTCCAGACGGATCTGAATAAGGCTACCAGTGATGTCATTGCGGTATATGTTTACCAGCAGGGTATTGAACATGCCAAATACAGCTATTCAACAGCCGTCGGTCTGTTTAATACGGTAGTCAACGTCATTCTGCTGATTATCGTCAATAAGATAACGAGCAAGATTTCTGAAGACGTAAGCTTTGTATAGGAGGTGCAGCATGGGAAAGAAAAAAAAGACAGGACAGTTGCATGGTTTATCGGACAGGACCAGCGATATTATTCTGGTAGTGATCTGTCTTATTATTGTATTTTTGGTAGCATATCCGCTTTACTACGTGCTGGTTGCTTCTGTTTCCAATCCTTATGACGTATATGCGGGAAAGACGTTCCTGCTTCCAAGCGGGTTTACTCTGGATGGTTACAAGGCCGTATTTGCGGATAAGAGTATTATCACCGGCTTTCTCAACAGTATCAAATATACGGTGGTCGGGACGGTATTTTCCGTAGTGATGATCTATTTATCGGCCTATCCGTTGAGTGTAAAAAATCTGCCGGGACGAAAATTTATCAGTATTTTTTTCATTATAACCATGTATTTCGGCGGCGGTCTAATGCCTACATATCTGGTAGTCAGGGACACTGGATTGATTGATACGATATGGGCGATGTTTCTTCCGGGGGGCGTTGCCGTGGGCAATATGATCATTGTCCGTAATTTTTTTGAACACAGTATTCCGAAGGAAATGATTGAAGCCGCGGAGATTGACGGCTGTTCGAAATGGACGACTTTCATCAAGATCGTGGTTCCGTTAAGTAAGTCCATTATGGCAGTTATGGTAGTATTCAGCATGGTGGCCTATTGGAATGACTGGTTTACGGCTCTCATCTATCTGCCGGGAAAGGAAAATGCGCCGCTACCGCTTGTGCTGCGTAATATCTTGATCAAGAGTTCGGCGAGCGCAAGCCAGGCGGGCATGATTTCCGGAGGTTACGCGGAACTCAGTAAGCTGACAGAGATGATCAAATTTTCTTCGGTAATCGTGGCGGCCCTCCCGATGCTGATCATCTATCCGTTCGTCCAGAAATACTTTGAGAAGGGTATGATGGCAGGCGCGGTCAAGGGCTAACATATGATTGGATCAGTTCCGCCCATCCACGGGGCAATATATGGCGGGATGGACAGATGGATATGGAATTTTCGGAAAAGGAGATGGGATAATTGAAGAGATGGAAAAGAGTGATTTCCTGTATGCTGACAGCAGGCATGACGGTATCGATGGCCGCATGTGGAAATAAAGTCGAAAATTATTATGAACCCGGTGTCACCAATACAGATACTTCTCAGACGGATTTTACGATTATGGGAGGAATCAGTGCGCTGAGCCCGGGATATGAAGATAATGAGGTTCTAAACCAGATGCAGGAGGACGCGGGGATTAAGATCAATTGGAATGTAATGAGCGATTCTCTGGCAGAGCAGGTAAATATTCGGATTGCCGGGAGACAGCTTCCAGATGCATTTATGGCAGTCGGATTCAGTAATTATGATATCACGACCTATGGAAGCGACGGCGCGTTCATCGATCTGAGTCCGTACCTGACGGAAGAATATATGCCGAACCTGTCAAAGATACTGGAAGAGAATCCGGATATTCGAAGTGCGATCACCATGAGTGACGGAGGGATCTACGGTCTTCCATCTGGAGAGAGGATGGGAACCGCAGGTATTGGAGCCGGAGAGGATTACAATATCTATCAGTTCCCGCAGTTTGCAATGATCAACAAAGCATGGCTGGATGAACTGAACCTGGAGGTTCCGGAGACTCTGGATGAACTGCATGAAGTCTTAAAAGCATTTGAAGAAAATGATATGGCAACGTACTATGGAAATGAAAAGGGCAGTACAATCCCTATGAGTACTGGGTTTGACCAGTGGTGCTGGGGACAGAATGTGTTCTATGCAGGATTTGGATTTACGAATTGGCCCAATGACGTGATTAATGATTTAGAGTTAAATGCTGACGGAAAAGTGGATTTTGTGTGCGCAGATGAGAAGTATCGGGAAGCTCTGACTTATTTCCATGACTGGTATGACGAGGGACTGATGGATGTCGAGATGTTCAGTCAGGATGACAAGCAGCTGATGGCGAAATGCCAGCAGGGAAAGGTAGGGGTCGGTACCTGGTGGTGGTTTGACCTGTGGGGAGAACATAAGGATGACTATGTATATCTGCCGGTTCTTGACGGGCCGGATGGAACCCACAATGTCACCCTTCGTTCGGCGCCGCCGCTTAGCTGCGGGAACCTGAGCATTACATGCGCATGTAAGAGTCCGGCAAATCTGTTGAAATTTTTCGACCAGTGGTATGATCCGGAAAACGTGATGCAGCTGCAGTATGGCCCGATCGGGACTTACTTTACAGGGCAGGATGAAGAAGGGGTATGGCAGAGCATTACGGAAGAAGATGCACAGAAGGAATATGGGAAAAGTGTAGCGGAGCTGAAGGGGGTAAGTGAAGTATACGGCCCGAAGTTGATCTTGAGTAATTATTATGGTTCCACTTTTGCGTTGGAGGATGCCGCAGTTATCCGGCTGACAGATTTGTATGAGACCTGGATGCCTTATGTGGACGAGAAGACGGCATATCCGACAGACTGTGTATTTACAGAGGACGAGCTGGATGTGATCGACCGCTATAAGACGGATTTTGAAAATGCCGTATCCGAGCAGGAAGGTCTGTGGATCAAGGAAGGCGGGCCTTCGGACAGTGAGTGGGACGCCTATGTGAAGAAGCTTAAAGATACCTGCGGGATGGAGGAGCTTTTGAAGGTTTATCAGGATGCGTATGATCGCTATATGGAGGCGCGGTAGATCGAAACTCTGGAAATGACCGATATAGGCAGTTTTATTCCTGCGAAGCAACGAGCCAATTAGACATGCTCGCATGATATTTGGCGACTGCCGCGAGAGTCAAATACCCCGTAACTTGCTGCGGGATATTTGACTGTTACACGGCAGTGAGCCTAATATCCAGGTCAGTATGTATGGATATTGGGCAGCAGGTGGGCGCTTGATTTTTAGAAATAGAGTTTAGGAGGCAATTATTGTATGACGAGCCAGACATTACGTGAAGCACGGAAATATGAAGAGGTATTTGAAAAGACGATAAAGAAAGAGGAACGCCCGGAATTTCATTTGTCTCCCCGTACAGGCTGGATGAACGACCCCAACGGATTTTCCTGGTATAAGGGGCAGTATCACATGTTTTATCAATATTACCCATATGAATCCAAGTGGGGGCCGATGCACTGGGGACATGCGGTGAGCGAAGATTTGCTCCATTGGGAGTATCGTCCGGCTGCGCTGGCTCCGGATGAATTCTATGATATGGACGGCTGCTTTTCCGGAAGTGCAATAGAGCTTCCGGACGGCAGACAGATGCTCATGTATACGGGCGTTTCAAAAGAACATAAGCATTATAACACCCAAGGCGAAGAATTGCAGACGCAGTGTATTGCAGTGGGCGACGGGATAGATTATGAAAAGTATGAACACAATCCGGTTTTGGATGCAAAGGATCTGCCGGAAGGGGGCAGCAGAGCCGATTTCCGAGACCCCAAAATATGGAGAAAAAAAGACGGAACTTACTGCTGCATCATAGGAAACCGTCCGGCAGACGGAAGCGGGCAGATTCTTTTGTATACCAGTGAGGATGGTTTTCAATGGGAGTACAAGAATATCCTTGTCTCTAATTTTGATCGATTCGGGAAAATGTGGGAATGCCCGGATCTTTTTGAACTGGATGGAAAATGGGTACTGCTTACCAGTCCCCAGGATATGCTCCCGGAAGGATTTGAGTATCATAATGGAAACGGAACACTCTGCCTGATTGGGGACTTTGATGAGGATGCAGGTGTATTTCAGGAAATGCATAACCAGTCGGTGGATTATGGGATTGATTTCTATGCCCCTCAGACGGTGCTCACACCGGACGGAAGGCGGGTTATGATCGGGTGGATGCAAAACTGGGATTCCTGCGGCATCCGTTCGCATGAAGAACCATGGTTTGGACAGATGAGCCTTCCGAGAGAATTGTCAATAAAAAATAACAGGCTTTATCAGAAACCGCTAAAAGAGCTGGATGCGATGAGATGTAATAAAGTAGAATATACAGGCGTAACGGTGGCAGAGACGGTCTGGCTTGACGGAATTAAGGGAAGAAGAATGGATATGCTGCTTACCATCCGTCAGGGAGATCCACAGGACTTGTACCAGAAATTCGCAGTCCGGTTTGCCCAGAACGAAAGATATCATACTTCACTCAGCTTCCGCCCAAGGGAATCCATCTTAAAAATAGACAGAAAATTCTCCGGCTCCAGGAGAGCAAGTATTCACCAGAGGCGCAGCTTGGTGAATACGGTGGATGGAGAATTGAAGCTGAGGATTATCCTGGACCGGTTCAGTGTGGAGGTCTTTGTAAATGATGGGGAACAGGTATTATCAGCAACTATGTATACGGATCAGGATGCGGACAGGGTGTCATTTTTTGCAGATGGGACTGCCAAGATTGATGTTGTGAAATATGATCTTTCATAGACTGCTTCAAGCAGCTAGTCCATGCTGAAAAGCACGGATTTTTTGGTTTGTTAGCAATTTGTTAGATTTCCCTTGTATACTGCAGAATATAACGTATCGAGGCGGTCTGCTGCCCGGCCGGGGAAGAACCGCAGGCCGGCGGGGCTGTCCGCAGCCGCTGGACTGTTCCGGCAAAAAAAGCGGTGCGCCCCGGATACGGCAAAAGACAGGAGGGATTTCATTTATGGAGATTGTGAAAACATGCGGATTGAAAAAGGATTTTGTGAACGGAGAGTATGAGGTCCGGGCTCTGGACGGCGTGGACATTTCCATCGAAGAAGGGGAATTTACGGCGCTGGTGGGAAGCTCAGGCTCGGGAAAGAGCACGCTTTTAAACATGCTGGGCGGCCTGGATACACCCACCGAAGGGGACGTGCTGATCCGCGGGCAGAGCCTGAAAACTATGAAAAGGGATGAAAAGACCATCTTCCGGAGACGGAACATCGGGTTTGTATTCCAGCAGTTCAACCTGGTGCCGGTGTTAAATGTCTATGAAAATATCATCCTGCCCCTGCGGCTGGACGGCCTGACCCCAGACGAAGCATTTTTGAAAAAAATCATACAGACCCTGGGGATTGAAGACAAAATGGGGCAGATGCCTTCCACCCTCTCCGGGGGACAGCAGCAGAGGGCGGCCATCGCAAGGGCGCTGAGTGTAAAGCCCGCCATCATTCTGGCCGACGTAAACTGGACTAGGGTTTTTGATTGTATATAGCGTATATTAAGTTTAAAATGATGGAATATAGCTACTTGATACACAAGGCATAGGGAAAAATGTGTATGGAGTAGAGGGAAGAAATGGAATGACTGGCAGGAGGAATGTGATCTCCGGATGCCGGTTTTTTTGTTGGATAGAAAGCATGGACGGAAGGAGATATGCTGTGTATCAAAATGACAGAAAGGTGAGGTGGTTCGATACGGAAAGAGAGAGGATGAACATGAACAAGGATATTTTCTAGCAGATCATGGAAGAGGCAAAAGAACAGTGTGGAAGGGATCTGGGATGGATGGCGGACTGGCTGGAGGGACAGATGCGGGGAATGCAGCCGGAACAGATACTGAAATTCTATGCAATCTTATGCGGATATCAGGAAGCGGCAAACAAATACGGCCTTTGGACCGCAGCAGAACTTCTAAAGCAGAACGGCTGCAGTGATGAGCGGTTTCTCTATTTCAGGAACTGGCTGATTGCCCAGGGGAAAGAGGTCTATCTGGCTGCATTAAAGGATCCGGATTCGCTCGCAGATGCAGGATGGTATGATAATTGTGTATATCCCCAGGGAGCGGACCATCTATGTGCGAAACGGCATGAGCGAGGAAGTGACCTTCCATGCCATCAACCGGGAGCTGGCCTGCGCTGCCATGGATGCCCATGACGGCACATACAGCCGCATGCAGGCCGCCCCCCAGGCGTTCTGCGCGGCCTATGTGATGGCAGAAAAGTATGGGGTGGACCATTTCGGGTTCCAGTTCGACAAGATCTGTCAGATGCAGGATTATGGGAATAGGGAACCCCAGGAGCTCCGGGCATTCATCGGCAATGTAAAAAATGCGGTCTACACGATCTCCCGGCATATCAACCGCAACTTAGGCCAGCCGGAGCAGGAATTCATGCCGGATGAATTTTCTGTATCCGAAGGAATGAAGGGAGAGGTACAGCCGCCGGAGATACCAAAAGCGGAGGAACCGGAAGAAAAGAACCAGAAGCAGAAAGGCAGGAAATCCAAGAAGCAGGCGGAACGATAGAAAATGTGTCGTTACTGTTTACTCCCCAGCCAATCACTACGCTGATTGGCTGGGAGGATGCATGCTGCGCCTTGAATAGAATTCAGTCCCTCGCCGAAGGCGACTTAAAATGGGCTGAATTCGTTACAGTTCGTTGGCTGGCCAATGAACTGTAACAATGTGTCCGAAAGTTCACATTCTAATCCATCATTTGTATTGACATTTTACGCGATCTGCCATAGACTTATTTATGCGGATGGTGTTCTGATACAGAGAAGCCATTTATTTTTAAACATCCTACCTGAGAGGATATCTCCGATCGGGCTACATTCTATTGTCTGGTTTTATCTTTCCTGCTATCCGGGGGATTTTCAAAACTGCCATAGAGAAAAAACAAACAAAATATTTTTAGTAAAACCGCATTGTCTGCAAAGGTGATTTTTGATATAGTTATAGTAAAGAAGGTTTCCCTGTATGGTTTTACGGAAAGGATAAAGGATATGGATATAGAAGAATTAAAACAGGCTCCGGAAACTGTGGAGCCCGAAGCGCAGGCAGCTGCCATCCAGCATGAGGACGTGGCCTTAAAGACGGCCTTCCGGTATTTTTCGGATGTGCTGCTCCCGTATTTCGGGATCAAGGGGAAAGCCGTGGGGATTGCGGCGACGGAATTGGTGCATCTGGACGTAAAGGTCTTCCACGAAGACTTTAACTTTGACATGGAGGACGGCTCATGTGCGCATTTTGAGTTTCAGAGCACAAACGAAGGGTTGGAGGGCTTAAAGAGGTTCCGGGCCTACGAGGCGCTGTATAGCTACCAGCATAAGGTTCCGGTCACCACTTATGTGCTGTTTTCCGGGAAGATCCAAAAGCCGATGGCGGAATTTACAGAGGGCATAAATACATACCGCATCGTCCCGATTACAATGCAGAGCCGCAATGCGGACCAGGTGATCAGGGAGCTTCAGGAGAAACAGGAATGCGGCGGGGAACTTACGAAGGAGGATCTGGTTCCGCTGACGCTCTGCCTGCTGATGGGCGGGGAGATGCCCCTGAAAGACAGGGTGGAGGAAGCGTACCGGATCACACGGGGTGCAGGCTCTGTCGGACAGGATGAGCAGGATAAGATTGAGGCAGTATTGTATATCATGGCGGATAAATTTTTAGAGTCCGCTGAGAAGAAAGAATTGATGGAGGCGGTTGGAATGACAGAATTGGGACAGTTACTGGTGAATAGAGGGATTGAACAGGGAATCGAACAGGGAATCGTGCAGGGAATCGAACAGGGAAGTGAGCAGGAAAAAATAAAAATTGCTAAAAACCTGATTGGGACTCTGGATGAGAGGATCATTGCGGAAAAGACAGATCTTCCGTTGAAAACGGTACTGGAATTAAAGAAGAAAGCAGCCGTTCCTATGGCGTAACCTTTTCAACTTTATTACGCTGTTTGTTATGAGATGGAATAGAAGAACAAAAATAGAATCATTGATCGAAAGCCACAGACTTCTAAAAAAGAGGCCTGTGGCTTTTATTATTATGAAGTATCCGGCAAAACGCGCCAGTGACGTTTTTTGCTGGATTGTCTCACAGGATGCAGGAAAAGCTGCAAATAGCGGGTTTCCTGTGTCATTCAATAAGTGAAGAGATGAAAGAGAGGTAGATTGATTGACAAATAGGAAAACAAAAAGAGTAATTTCAGGCCTGCTGGCTGCCGTAACAATCCTGTCAGCCTTGATTCAGCCAGCTTCGGCTTTGGCAGAGGATCCGGAGCCAGCAGCCTATGAAGCAGAGTATCCGGTATTGGAAACCATTCGGTCAGAACTGGCAGAGGATGAGATCGTGACGGCAGGAAATCACGAAATTGAAGCTGGGAGCAGCTTTGACATAGAGTATGATTTTTCCAGCATGGAGATTCCTGAAGAGAAGGTAAGGGTGAAATTCCACGAAGCAAAGAACCAGTCCGGGCAGGACTTTGACACGGATCGGCCAGATTCATACAAAGCCGTATATTTTGTGGAGCCTGTGAGCGGAAATCCATCTTACCATATCTGCCGGAATATCATCGTTAAAGAAATCCCGGGTGCATTACAGTCAGAATCTATGTCTGAAAACAGTCAGGGAGAACCGTTCGGGGAGCCTGGTCAGGACAATGAGGAATTCGGACCGGACACGGAGGCTCCGGATTT